>CETB01049039.1_pt1 | contig 48688 bp, 59 predicted proteins | sample 356381 | NCBI WGS metagenome assembly CETB01 (sample SAMEA2622545, study PRJEB7988) | marine metagenome | biome: marine biome (ENVO:00000447); feature: deep chlorophyll maximum layer (ENVO:xxxxxxxx); material: "saline water (ENVO:00002010), including plankton (ENVO:xxxxxxxx)" | depth 155 m | reverse complement strand
CAGGTGACCTGGGGTATGAAAAAACTTCAATAATTACAAGCTATAATTTTACATTTTTTGGTGAACAAATAACTCTCGGAATACCTATTGATAAATCCCCAATTGTAGATCATGATCAAGACGGAGATATAACTGATGATATAACTACATCAGATGATAATAATTTCAAGATATTGTCAGTAACACAGAGAAGAAACGCTCAATCAGAAATTGTTTTACTTTGCCTAACTCCGATAAATACTCCAGTTGAAATTACATTTTGGACTACTAGAAAATAATTTTTTTTCTAAGATTCATAATTTAGTAGTATATAAATCCTTTTTGTCCTCCACCAGCTGGTATAGGTTCTCCATTTATAGCCTTAGAAAGAGGTGAGCTTAAAAAGGCAACAATATTTGCAATATCGTAAGCTGTAATAACTTTTTTTATAGAATTATTAGCTAAAATTTGTTCTTTTGCCTCGTCCATAGAAATATTATTTTTTTCAGATAATTTTTCAATACCATCATCACTTCTTTCTGTATAAGTTAGTCCAGGATGAATTACATTTACATTTATACCGTAAGGGCCAAGATTATCTGCTAGGTTTTTTGTTAGAGAACTAACAGATATATTTCTCATAGATCCTATAAGATTCCCCGAAGACCGTGCATTTAATCCACTAATATTAATAATTCTTCCCCATCCATTTTTTTTCATTATTGGAGCTACATTTTGAGCACATCTTATATATCCAGCAACCTTTACCTCTATTTGTTCAAAAAGTTTTTTATCTTGAAAATTCTCTAGAGTACTTTCTTCAGGAAGAGCTGCTGCACAATTGACTAAAATATCAATTTTCCCAAAAAGTTTTTCTATTTTACTTACGGTATCTTTTACCTGCACATTACTTTTGGTATCACATAAAAAATATTCAACTTTGATATTTGGAGCTATTGAAGAAATTTCATTTTTAGTTTGAGAGAGTAATTTTTCATTTCTAGCTAAAAGAGCTACATCAGCTCCTTCTTTTGATAAAGTAATAGCAGTAGCTTTACCTATTCCCCTATTTGATCCTGTTACTAATGCAACTTTTCCAGAAATTTGTAGGTCCATATTATTTTTTTATTCCCGCTTTCAAGTTAAGATTTCCTGACTTAAATCCTTTTTTATCAAGTTCGATTTTAGAATAACCAAAACTACTTAAAGTTTTGATGATTTTATTTTCATTAAGTTTATATTCATCAAATTTATCTAAAGGGATCTCTATTAGAGCTTTCTCATCATAGTGCCTTACTCTAACTATTCTAAATCCCAAACCTCGGAGATACTTTTCAGATTTAGAGACCATGATTAGTGATTCCATAGTTACCTTAGTTCCATATGGTAAGCGTGAGGATAAACAAGGAGAAGCAGGTCTATCCCAAGTATCAAGATTTCTTTTCTCAGCAAAGTTTCTGATATCTTTTTTTGTAAATTCTGCTTCAATAAGAGGAGATCTTACTTTATGGATTTTAGCTGCTTTCATTCCTGGTCTATAATCACCCTTATCATCTAAATTTGAACCATTTAGGACCCAATCAACTCCTAATTCATCAGATAATTCAACTAATTTACCGTAGAGTTCATCTTTACAAAAAAAACATCGATTAACATCATTATTAACATAATTTTCATCTTCCATTTCTTGAGTATTGATAATTTTATATTTCCAATTTTTTTTCTGAGCTAGTTTAATAGCATCATTACGATCATCTTCAGCTACACTTGGAGAAAAAGACATTACTGCAATTGCATTTTTACCAAGTACTTCATTAGATACATCCATCAGATAAGACGAGTCTACACCTCCAGAGTAAGCAATAATCACATTACCCATATCAGAAATAATTCTCTTGAGATTTTCTTCTATATTTATAATTTTTGTAGTCATTTAGCAGAATATTAGCTAACTTTTTAAAAAATTTCACTCAATTTAGAGTTGTATTGGATGTAATTTTATTCTGATTATGATACACCTATATAAAATTTACTTATATTATTAAAACATCAAAATAAAAATTATGAATTATATCTTTCTGAAATAATTGAAGATTTAGATAGATTAATGGGAGAATAATTTTGAAAACTATTGAGCAGACATATGGATATGATGATGTTGCGATTGTTCCAGGTGAAATAACTATAAACCCCGAATTAGTAGATACAAGAATAAAAATTGATAATTTGGAGCTTGATATACCTATTTTTGCATCAGCTATGGATAGTGTCGTAGATCCAAATTTTTCTAAAGAAATTTCTGATCTAGGTGGAGTTGGTGTAATCAATTTAGATGGAATACACGTTAGATATAATGATACGGAAGAAATATATAATGAAATAGCATCTGCTTCTCAAGAAAATGCAACCGAGCTTCTTCAAAAAATTTACTCAGCTCCTGTTAAGGAGAATTTGATAGGAGATATAGTAAAAAAAATAAAAAATAGTAATGCAAGATGTTTTGCATCATTTATTCCTGCTTCTACTAAACGTTTTGCTCCAGTAGCGGTAGAGGCTGGATGTGATTCAATCGTAATACAATCTACTGTAACAACTGCAAGGCATAATTCTAAAAGTCTTGAAGGTTTAATATTATCCAAAATTGTTGAGTCTATTAATGTTCCAATTATAGTAGGAAATACAGTGACATATAATGTTTCTAGGGAATTGATGGAGACTGGAATTCATGGAATTTTAGTGGGGGTAGGCCCAGGTTCAGCATGTACAAGTAGAGAAGTTTTAGGTGTAGGTGTCCCCCAAGTTTCTGCTACATTAGAATGTTCAAGCGCTCGAGATGATTACTTTAAACTAACAGGAAGGTATGTTTCTATAATAACGGATGGAGGAATAAGAACCGGTGGTGAGTTGTGTAAATCATTTGTAGCAGGTGCAGATGCAGTTATGATAGGCTCACCTTTTTCTAAGACCTATGAATCTCCTGCAAAAGGCAACCACTGGGGAATGGCTACACCTCACGAATCACTTCCAAGGGGGACAAGGATTGTCAATAAACAAGAATACTCAATTAAAGAATTGCTTTTTGGACCATCTTCAAAAACGGATGGAACAAGGAATCTTGTTGGTGCATTGAGGGTTTGTATGGGAATGTTAGGAGCTGAAAAGGTCAGAGAAATGCATGATGGTACTCTTATATATGCTCCAACTATAAAAACTGAAGGTAAAAGTTATCAATTATCTGGATTAGGCTCATAAGTTTGAATTATAAAGCTAAAAGAGGAACCTTTGATATTCTTCCAAAAGATGAAGATGTATGGAATATTATTCAAAAAACTTGTTTTGAAATTGCAAGATTAAGTGGTTATAACTATATTGAGACCCCAATATTTGAAGATTCAAAATTATTTGAAAGAACCGTTGGAATTGATACAGATATTGTAGAAAAAGAAATGTACTCATTCGAAGATAAAGGTGGAGAATATATTAGCCTTAGACCAGAAAATACAGCAGGGGTTTGTAGAGCATTTATAGAAAATGGTTTACACAATACAACATTACCATCAAGGCTATTTTATTATGGACCAATGTTTAGATATGAAAGACCTCAATCAGGAAGATTCAGACAATTTCATCAGTTTGGAGTTGAATGCATAGGAGATGATTCATCAAGTGTTGATTTTGAAATTATAAGAATAGCTTGGGATATATTAAGTAAGCTAAAATTTACAAATATTGAGCTAAATATAAATTCCTTAGGAGATCCTAATGACCGATTTTTATATACTGAAAGTTTGAAAACCTACTTCTCAAAATACTTAAATGATCTACCTAAAGTAGACAAACTTAGATTAGAAAGAGCTCCGCTTAGGATACTTGATTCTAAAGAAGAAATAACTATAAAGATATCTGAGAATGCTCCCAAAACACTAGATTATATTTCATCAGAAAGTTTGAAGCATCACGAAGAATTAATACTAAATTTAGAAAATCTAAAGTCTATTGATAAAAGCTTTACTTACAGAATAAATAATAGATTAGTTAGAGGGCTTGATTACTATAACAGAACAGTTTTTGAATATATAACTGATTCCCAAGGCCCTCAAGGAGTTTTACTTGGAGGAGGGAGATATGACCCTTTAATAAAAATTTTAGGAGGTCAAGATACACCTGCAGTCGGATTTGCTATGGGTATAGAAAGATTAGTAAATGAATTAAAAAAAAATCTTACCATAGAAAATAATTTTATTGATGCAGTTCTGATTATCACTGATGAAGAGCTAAGAATAAAATCTAATCAAATAGCAAATAATTTTAGAGAGAATAAAATCACGACTGTTATTGCTCCAAAAAAATCCATAAAAGCACAAATGAGATTTGCAAATAATATAAATTCAAAATCTGCAGTTTTTGTAGGTAAAAAAGAATTAGAAAACAATATGATATCAATAAAGTTATTACACAAAAAATCAGAGCAATTAGAAATTGATATGAATAACATAACTCAAATAAAAGCTATTTTAGAAATTTAGCAAAAGGATACAAATGGAAGATTGGATGCTAAATAGATTAGATGAGATTAAAACTAGATTTAAGGATCTAGAAGTAATGATGACCAAACCTGAAATCATTTCTAATCAATCACAAATGACTAAAATTTCTAAAGAATATAGAAATTTAGAAAATGTAAATGAATTATGGAGTTTATATCAAAATATATCAAATGAAATAGATCAAAATAAAGAATTAATAAATAGTGATGATTCTGAAATATCAGACTTAGCAATTTTAGAAAATACAGAACTTGATAAAGAACTTTCAAAGATTTATGAAAAATTAAATTTAGCACTAATTCCTAAAGATGCTACTGATGAGGCCGATGCAATAATAGAAATCAGAGCTGGAACAGGAGGGGATGAAGCAGCTATTTTTGGGAATGATCTTCTAAGAATGTATACAAGATATGCCGAAACACAAAATTGGAAAATGAATATATTGAGTTCAAGTTATAGTGAGACAGGTGGTATCAAAGAAATTGTAATAGAAATTTCAGGGGAAGGAACATTTTCCAGACTCAAACATGAGAGTGGCGTTCATAGAGTCCAAAGAGTCCCTAAAACAGAATCACAGGGCAGAATTCATACATCAACTGCAACTGTTGCTGTTCTCCCAAAATCAGAAGAAATTGATATTGAAATTAAAGATGATGATATTAGAACTGATGTTTTCCATTCTGGAGGTGCTGGTGGTCAAAATGTAAATAAAGTAGCTACTGCAATAAGATTAACTCATTCACCATCAGGTATTGTGGTCTCATGTCAAAATGAAAGATCTCAATTACAAAATAAAATGCAAGCAATGGAAATATTGAAATCTAAACTATGGGATCTTGAGATACAAAAACAGCAAAATGAAATTTCTCAAACTAGAAAGTCTCAGGTAGGTTCAGGTGGGAGGTCAGAAAAGATAAGAACCTATAATTATCCACAGGGCAGAATTACTGATCATAGAATTAAGCTTACAACTCATAGATTATCTGAATTTATGGATGGATTAATAGATGAAATCATAGAACCTCTTATGAAAGATGAGCAGGCTAAGAAAATGATCTCTAATAAATCAAATGAATGAATAATCTAGGTCATATTAGAAAAATTTATAAAAAAAAACTTGATGATGCAGGTATTACTGATAGTTACCAAGAATCTATAGCGCTACTTTCTTTTTCTCTGGGTATTTCAGAACTAAAAATTATCTCAGAAAATAATCTTTCAATTTCAGAAAATGAATTGAAGAGAATAGATTTAATTTTTTCAAAAAGACTCTCTAAAATTCCACTAGCATACATTACTAATGAAAAAAATTTTAATAGATATAAATTTTATGTTAATGAAAATGTGCTAATTCCAAGATTTGAAACAGAAGAGCTTGTAGATAACTTTTTAAAATTTTATAGAAATTCAAAAACTAAAGGTAAGCGACTAATAGATATTGGGACTGGAAGTGGAATTATTCCTATAATCTTACAAAAAGAATTACCTACTTTAGAATACTTTGGTATTGAAATCAGTCTATCAGCCATAAAAGTTGCAAAAAGAAATATATATTTACATAAGTCTAAAATAAATCTACTAAATGAATCAATAAAGGAAAGTAAAATAGCTTCTATAGATTTTGTTTTGAGTAATCCACCTTATATAAAATCAAATATATTAAAAAATCTATCTCACGAGGTAAAAAATGAACCCAAAATTGCTTTAGACGGAGGGAAGAATGGGGCTACAGTAATTAAGGAAATTTTTGAATGGGAACAAAATATCAATAAAAATAACGCTGTATACCTTCTTTTAGAAATAGATGAGGAGATATATAAGATTACAAAAAAACTAGCGGAAAAATTTTATCCAAATTATAAAATTGAATTTATTGAAGATATGAACAAGAATTTGAGATTTATTTCTATAAGTGAGAACTAACGCTTTGTATATTGAGGAGCTTTTCTTGCTTTTTTGAGACCATATTTTTTACTCTCTTTTACTCTTGAATCTCTGGTTAATAAACCATTAGATTTTAATTTTGGTCTCAAACTTTCATCCATTACACAAAGTGCCCTAGCTAGACCTAAAGATATTGCTCCAGATTGACCAGAAAGCCCTCCACCATGAGTTTTTATTTCAGCTGAAACTTTATCATTATCAGTCAATTTAAGTGGTAATAAAGCTATATTTACTAAATCATCCATTCCTAGTGCTTCTTTGATATCTTTTCCATTAACTAAAATATTTCCAGGTGTATTAAATATTTTTACTCTAGCTATTGAAGCCTTTCTTTTTCCAGTTCCATAGAAATAATTTTTCTTACTTGTCAACGCTTACCTCTTTTTTAGATTTTGATTTCTTTTTATCAACAAATTGAGAATTATGAGGATGCTCATCTCCACCATAAACTTTTAATCTTTTCAACATTTTAGCCGCTAGTTTATTTTTTGGTAGCATCCCTTTAACTGATTTTGTGATTATATATTCAGGATTTTTTACTATTAGGTCTGAAAACTTTCTCTCTTTAGTGCTTCCAGGTTTTGTTGTATGTGTAATATAAATTTTATTATCAAATTTCTTACCAGTAACCCTTATCTTAGATGCATTTATTACAACAACAAAATCACCTATTAAATCATTAGATATGTATGTTGGCTTATTTTTACCCATTAAAATCATAGCTATTTTGGTAGATAGTCTACCTAATGTTTCACCTTTTGCATCAATTAAAATCCAAGATGTATCATCAGAAGAAAACTCTTTTATTGAATAATGTTTTAGTTTAGAAGTCATAGTATTTATTTCATAAAACTTAATTTTACACTTTTTCTAGAATTTTTTGGTGATTTTTATGATATAAAACTTCTTTCAAAGTAAGATTATTGGAAGATACTATACCTTTAGAACCACCTTTTGAAGGGAAATTAATTAAAATTTCTAACCATTCTTTAGTTTCTTTTCCTAAACCAATTCTAATTAAACTATAAATAATTCGGCGAATTTGTTGATGAATAAATGATTTTCCAGATATTTCAAAAAATAATATTTTATCTATAATAATAATTTTAATTTTATAAATTTCTCTTATAAATTTATTTTTAGCATTTCTTCCTGAAAAAGACATAAAATTATTTTTACCAACCAGATAATTAGAAGCTAATCTCATATTTTCGATATTTACTGAATCAATTAATTTTTTGTCAGTTATCTTATATATATAAGTTCTTATAAGAGCATCTTTTCTAACATTAAAACTATCGGGCATAAAATAAACTTTTTTGATATGAATATCTTCTGAAAGATTAAGTCTTATCTCATCAAATTTTCTATGAATTTCGTGAATATTATTATCAGCTATCTTCAATCCAAAATATTGAAATCCACTTACACCCTTATCAGTACGAGAGGCCAAAGTAAAATCTTTAAAGTTTGAAAAGTATAATTTTAGGCTCTTAATAATTTCTGATTCTACCGTAGGTAAATTAGGTTGAGACTGAGATCCAAAAAAGTTTCCCCCCAGATAAAATAATGAAACGCATGTATTATAGTAATTACTCAACTAATTCTAGAATAGCTATTTCTGCATTATCACCTTGTCTTGTACCCAACAAAATAATCCTGGAATATCCACCATTTCTTTCATTGAATCTTACAGAAACATTATCGAAAAGCTCATTAACAACTTTTTTATCTGTTATAAATTCTGATACTTTTCTAATTGAATTAAAATCTTTAGTCTTGGCGATTGTAATCATTTTTTCTAGAATAGGTTTAGCTTCTTTTGCTCGAGCTTTAGTTGTGGTAATCTTACCATGCTTTATAGTATCTGAAACTAAATTTCTTAAGAGTGCTTTTCTTTGTGAAGAAGATCTACTTAATTTATTTTTTGATGATTTGTGTCTCATAATAACCTCTATATCTAGCTCTCTGGAAGCATATTTCTTTCCGCTAAAACATCAAAAAGTTCATCTAAAGATTTTCTGCCAAAGTTCCTAATCTTCAATAAATCTCCTTCTGGCATAGCAATTACTTCTCCAACTCTATTGATACCAGCTCTCTTTAAACAATTTAGTGTTCTAGCTGACAGATCAAGTGTCTCTACTGGTGTGTTATAAATATCAGGACTGATACCTAAACCCGCAGCAGGACTTTGTTCTTCAGAACCTTGATCAAATTTACTAAATATATAAAAATTATCCATTAGTGACTCTGAAGCTTTTTGTAATGCAGATTGAGGATCTATACTTCCATCTGTCCAGATCTCAAGAGTAAGTCTTTCCCAGTCAGACCTCTGTCCAACTCTAGTTGGTTGAACAGAAAAATTAGCTTTTTTAATTGGAGTAAAAATAGAATCAATTGGTAATACACCAATGTTTGTGTCATCTTCTTCAGTTGCTTTTTTATATCCTTGTCCTTGTTCAACACTAAATTCAACAGAAAGATGAGCATCAGCTGAATCTAATGTAGCTAAATGATGCCCTGGATTCACTATTTCAAAGTCTGCTGTAGCCATTATATCTCCTGCTTTGACTTCTCCTTCTCCTTCAACTTCTAATCTTAGTCTTCCGGATCTATCAGATAATGATCTTAGTCTAATACCTTTAGCATTCATGAGAAATTCATTTACTTCTTCTCTCATACCTTTTAAAGTAGAGTACTCGTGCTCTATTCCTTCTATTTTCACCCAATTTATTGCCGTACCAGGTAAACCAGATAAAAGTGTTCTCCTGAGTGGATTACCTAAAGTAACTCCCCATCCTTTATCCAAGGGTTCAGCTATGAATTTACCATAAGCATCAGTACCTTCAATCATTCTTATACTTAGTTCAGGAACATCAGGTTCTGTAACTGAAATATCGTCAATTGGTGATAATCCAAATTGTTTTTCTAGCATGTTACCTCCGTGAATAGTATTCAACTATTTGTCTTGTATCAATTTCCAACTCTGCATCAGACGCAGAAGGAAGATTGTTAATTTGAACAGAAAGTTCATTTTTATCTAAAGAAAGCCATTTTGCAGTATCATTATTTTTAGTATTTGAAGTAGCTATCTCAAATAAGCTTGATTTTTTTGATTTTTCTTTCCAAGAAATCTTATCTCCCTCTTTTATTTCATAAGAAGGGATATTAACTTTTTTATCATTTATCAAGAAATGTCCATGATTTACAGCTTGTCTAGCCTGTCTTCGTGTGTTGAACATTCCTGTTCTGTACATTACATTATCGAATCTTTTTTCTAGGAGTATAAGTAAAGAGTCTCCAGTTGATCCTATATCCTTAGATGCTTTATCATAGTAATTTCTGAATTGCTTCTCAAGTATTCCATACAAAAATCTAGCTTTTTGCTTTTCTCTTAATTGAAGACCATAAGGGGAAAGTCTTCTTCTACTATTCATCTTAGGACCTTTTCCAGGTTTTCTTGGAACTTCTAACCCTAAAAAACGCATTCTTTTATTAACTGGACCAACGTACCTTGCCATATTATATTCCTATCTATACTCTTCTTTTTTTAGGTGGGCGACATCCATTATGAGGAACAGGTGTAACATCTTTGATTGAAACTACTCTGATTCCAGCATGTTGAATTGCTCTGACAGCAGCCTCTCTTCCAGCACCTGGACCTTTTACTAGAACATCTACTGTTTTCATACCATACTCGACTGCAGCTTCAGCAGCAGTTTCTCCAGCCTTTTGAGCCGCAAAGGCAGTTGATTTTCTTGAACCTCTAAATCCTTTAGCGCCTGCACTGCTTTGAGAAATAACATTTCCACTGTTATCAGTCATGGTTATGATTGTATTGTTGAAGGTAGCCCTAATATAAGCATTTCCTTGTGGAACAAAAATCTTTTCTTTTTTTCTAGTTCTATTTCTGGCCATAAAATTCCTACTTTAATTAGTGTGTTAATTTCTTTTTATTTGCTATTGTTTTCTTCTTACCTTTCTTAGTCCGAGCATTTGTTTTAGTTCTCTGACCATTTGCTGGTAGACCATTTTTGTGTCTTAATCCCCTATAACTACCTATATCAGATAGCCTTCTTATGTTTAGCTGAACCTCTCTTCGCAAGTCTCCTTCAATTCTCATTTGAGCTCTATCTATTGCACTTCTTAGTCTTGCTAAATCTTCTTCTTCGAGATCTTTAACTCTTGAATCAAGACTAATTCCTACATCAGAAATTATCTTTTTAGAAGTTGATCTACCTATGCCAGACACGGCAGTTAGTGCTACTTCAATTCTCTGAGAATCAGGTATGTTTACTCCAGCTAGCATTGCCATAATATTTATCCTTGAACTTGTTTGAATCTAGGGTTTTTCTTATTAATTATTCTTATTTTCCCACGCCTTCTGATGATTTGGTCATCAGCGCTTCTTTTTTTTATTGATGCTCTTTTTTTCATTATTTCTCCAATTATTTGAACCTGTAAGTAATTCTTCCTCTGGTTAAATCATAGGGAGAGAGTTCTACTAATACTCTATCCCCTGGTAATATTCTTATATAATTTTTTCTTATTTTACCCGATGCATGAGCTAAAACTTCATGACCATTTGCTAGCTCAACTTTAAATGTTGTGTTAGGAAGAGCTTCTTCTACCTTACCTTCCACTTCTATTGCTTCTTTTTTTGCCATATTTAATTTAGTCTTGTAAGAATTTCAGGTCCATTTTCAGTGATCAATACAGTATCTTCCATATGGGTCGATAATTTGCCATCTTTTGTAACCACAGTCCAGTTGTCTTCAAGTACTTTTGTCTCCCAAGTTCCTTGATTCACCATTGGTTCAATTGCAATTGCCATTCCTACTCTTAATAAAGCTCCTTTATCCTTATCTCCAAAATTTGGAACACTTGGTGGTTCATGTAATTGAGTACCAATTCCATGTCCAACATATTCTCTAACTACATCAAAACCTTCATTAAGTACATAATTTTCGATTGAGTTAGATATCATACCAACTTTATTACCAGGTATAGCATTCTCGATTCCAATGTCTAGTGCTTTTTTTGCAACTGAGATAAGATTTAATTTTTCTTCATTCTTTTCCTCCCCTATAAGGAAAGTCCTAGCATGATCACTATACATCCCATCAACAATTGCACCACAATCAATAGATATCAAATCACCTTCTACTAACTTTCTATTACTTGGAATTCCATGGACAATTTCTTCATTTAAAGAAATACATGCCGTAGCTGGAAAACCATACAATCCTAGAAAGGCCGGCTTTGCGCCTTCTTTTTCAATAAATTGTCTAAGAAATTCATCTATATCTTTTGTTGTAGAACCAGCTACAAGTTTAGTCTCAGATTGGATTAGTGCTTCTGCAACAATCTTACAAGCATGTTTCATAGAAGCTATCTGCTCTGGAGTTTTAATAGACCCCTCAGTAATCAATTAATTGAGTTCTCCCTAAAAATAATGTACAAACTATGATTATATAAGTAATAGTAGGATGTTGTACAGTATCAAATCTGCATTATTTTGTCAATTTGATTAGATACTTGATTTATTGATTCATTTGCATCAATTTTTTTCATTAGGTTTTTATTATTATAAAAATCCAATAGTGGTGCAGTCAGATCAGTATAATTTTTCATTCTAATAGAAATTGCATCTGGTTTATCATCTTCTCTTTGATAAAGTTCTGGCTCTTTACAACATGGTTTAGAATTGCATACAATCTTTTCAGATTTTATAAAAGTAGAAGCGCAATTCCTACATGATAATCTCTGAGAAAGCCTTTGTATTAATTCATCTGAAGGAACATCAAAATATAGTACATGATTTATTTTCATAAATAATTTGGAAAATTCTAAATCTAATGCTTCTGCTTGACTCAAAGTTCTAGGAAATCCATCTAATAAAACCGAATCAAATTTTTTCAATTTTTTTGATACCATATCAATTATCAGCTGATCTGGGACTAAGTTTCCCTCGATCATATATTTACGAGCTTGTTTACCAAGATTTGTTCCTGAACTTATTTCTGTCCTCAATATATCACCTGTGGAAATATGATTTAATTTATACTTTTTAACTAAATATGAAGACTGAGTTCCTTTACCCGATCCAGGAGGCCCCAATAGAATAACATTCATTCTAATTTACGAATCCCTCATAGTTTCTCATTAGCAACTGGGACTCCAATTGTCTCATGGTATCAAGAGCTACTCCAACCATAATTAATAAACTTGTACTTTGAAGAATACTTGTAGTTGACTCTAATCCAGTTATAAAAGCAGCAATAGAAGGAATTACAGCAACTGTTCCTAAAAATAGTGCACCACCCCAAGTAATTCTTAGAATTACTCTCATTAGATAATCTTTAGTAGGAGGACCAGGTCTGATACCAGGTATAAATCCATTATTATTCTGAAGTTGCTCTGCTAAATTTTGTTGGTTATGAACTACCAATGTATAAAAAAAAGTAAACATAACAACTAATAAAAATATTGTTACCCAATATAAAGTACCAGTTGGACCAAATTGAATAGAAATCCATTGTGCTAATGAGGGCACAAATCCATTGGATGCTGGGTCAACAAAGTAAGAAGCGACAACTGCTGGCAAAGCAAGAATTGAAAATGCAAAAATCAGAGGAATCATTCCGGCTGAATTAACTCTGATTGGAATATGTGAAGAACCTTGAGATCTATACATTCTATTACCTCTAAAAACACTTCTACCATATTGGACAGGAATTCTTCTCTGTGCCTCGGTAAATACAACTATTGAATAAATAATAAATAAACCTAAAGCTATAAGTAAACCAACTTGGAATGGTTGATCTCTGAGTAACCAAAGTTCTGCACCAATTGATGGAAATGTAGAAACAATTCCAGCAAAAATAATCAAAGATATCCCATTACCAATACCTTTTTCGGTTACTAATTCACCTAGCCATACAAGAATCATAGTACCAGCAGTCATAGATAATAAAATAGCTAGAGTATTTAAGCTATTTCCACCACCAAATCCAATACCTGTTAGAGCACCCTGACCAAGTGCTCCTGAGAATAAATTAATTTGACCATAACCTTGCAAAAATGCAAGAGGAACTGTCAAATAATGAGTGTACCTGTTAATAGCTTTTCTACCAGCCTCTCCTTCTTGAGCCAATTCTTTTAATTGAGGAAGTAAAGGGGTAAGAATTTGAATGATAATAGATGCAGTAATATATGGATAAACACCCAAGGCTGCAATTGACATATTTCTTAAAGCACCACCTGAAAATATATCTATAAAACCTAACAGAGGGTTAGCATCAAAAGCTGATTGAAGAGCTTCTTTATCAACACCTGGTACAGGAACGTGAGCAAAAAATCTAAAGACAACCAAGATAAATAAAGTAAAAAGTATTTTAGCTCTCAAATCTGAAAGCTTAAATGCATCAACAATCGCTTGAATTAATGCAGGTCTATTTGTTTGAGTGGTAGTTGTCATAATGTCACTCTATAATTTTAATTTCTCCCCCAGCTTTTTCTATTTTAGATCTAGCCGAAGATGAAATTGAATTTACTTCTATATTTATAGCTTTTTTGATTTCTCCATGACCAAGAATTTTAATCATTTCTTTATTCTTAATAATGCCTTTATCTCTAAAATCAGAAATTTTTATAGAATCATTATCAAAGTGTGCTAATAATTCTTTTAGATTAAGGCCTACATAATTTTTCTTAAATATGTTTGTAAAGCCTCTCATATGTGGTAATTTTTTTACTAATCTCAACTGACCTCCTTCAAAAGTAGGATTAAGATTACCTCCACTCCTCGAAAGTTGCCCCTTAGAACCTCTTCCGGAATAAGTTCCTTTGGATCCATTACCTCTTCCAACTTGATTTTTTTTGGGAGTATTTTTATTTTTTCTTTTTATATCATTTAATTGAGGCATTTTTTTCTCACAAGTTATATTATTTAATTTCTTCAGCAGAAACTAGATGATCAACTTTTTTTATCATCCCAGTTATTTGCGGTGAAGCTTCTTTCTCAACAATTGATCCAATCTTTCTTAGACCAAGTGCCGATAAAGTCGCCCTCTGTGCAGGGGAAACTCCTATTTTACTTTTAATTTGTTTGATTTTTATTTTCATAGTTTTAATTTTTTCTTCTGGAAATTTCTTTTTTAGGATCTTTCATCGCTTTCAATGCTTCAACAGTGGCATATACAACATTTATAGCATTTGTAGACCCAAATGTTTTAGATACAACATCTTTTACACCTACAGCCTCTAATACAGCCCTTACTCCACCACCAGCAATTAATCCTGTTCCAGGAGCAGCAGGCTTTAGCATTACTTTTGATGATCCAAACTTATATACTCCCTCATGAGGTAAAGTAGTATTATTTAAGTTTATTTTCACCATCTTATTCTTAGCATATTGAACAGCTCTTTGAACCGCATCAGGAACAGCTGAGGCACTTGCTAAGGCAATTCCTACCTTTCCGGCTCCATCTCCAACAGCAACCATAGCATTGAAGGATAGATTTCTACCACCCTTTACGGTTTTAGAAACTCTTCTTATTTTTATTACATTTTCAATTAGAGAAATCTCATCTGAATCTCTATTTCTTCTTCTATTTCTAAAACCTCGTCTTCTTTGATTTTGATTTGGATTATTCTGTTGGGCAGATTTATTCTCTGTAGTCATATTAAACCTCTATTCCTGATTGTCTAATTCCGTCTGCAATAGCAGCAACTTTGCCATGATAAAGATACCCACCTCTATCAAAAACAACTTTCTTAATTCCTAGTTTTGATATCTTTTCTCCAAATTCTATTCCTAATTTTTTTGATAAATCCTTATTGATAGATTTATTATCCGACTTCAAGCTAGAAGCTGAAGCAAGAGTTTTACCTTCAGAATCATCAATCAATTGTAAATAAATATTTTTATTGGACCGAAATAGGGATACTCTAGGTCTTTCTTGAGTACCAGATAATCTCTTTCTTACTCTGAGATGTCTCTTATTTCTGCCTAAGGCTCTAGTTTTTTTTGACATTTTCATTATTCAGCTCCCCCAGCTCCAACTGCAGATTTACCAGATTTTCTTCTTATTTCTTCATCCGTGTACTTAATTCCTTTTCCTGTAAATGGATTTGGTTTTCTCAAGGATCTAATTTTTGCGGCTTGCCTTCCAACGTGTTCTTTATTGATTCCATCAATAATAACCATAGTCTGCTCTTCAACAGATAGTTTATTTTCACCAATTGGATCAACAGATATTGAATGAGAAAAACCCAAGCTAAGTTCTAGAGATTTACCTTTAGCTTGAGCCCTGTATCCTGTCCCAATTAGTTCTAATTTTTTGTTGAAACCATCTGTTACTCCGATAACCATATTATTTAATAAAGACCTATATAAACCATGCAGGGCTTTAGTTTCTATTTCTTCATTATTTCTAGACACTATCAATGTATTATCATCTAATTTTATTTCAATTTGATCTGATTTTATATCTTCTTCTAAAGTTCCTTTAGGACCTTTTATTATCACTAAACCTTGATCAATTTTTACATCGACTCCAGTTGGTATATTTATTGGTTTATTCCCTATTCTACTCATAATTCCTCTTTACCAAATATAAAATAATACTTCGCCACCTAGTGACATTTTTTTTGCTTCAATTCCAGTCATTATTCCTTTGGAAGTTGATATTATCGCAACACCCATTCCGGAAAAGTAAGAAGGAATTTCATCTTTTTTGACATAAATTTTCAGCCCTGGTTTTGAAACTCTCTTAAGTCCAGTTATTGCAGAGGATCCATCTTCATAATACTTAAGTTTAACTGAATAATTAGCTGTTTTATCGGTAATATTTTCCTCATACTGAGTAATAAAACCTTCATTTGCTAATACTCCCAGAATTTTATCATTGACTTTTGATTTATTAACTGAAACAGAGCTATGCTTAACTAAAATAGAATTTCTAATTCTTGTTATCATATCTGATATTTGATCTTGAATTGTCAATTTTTTACCTCTACAAACTTCCTTTTCTTATACCTGGCAAATGACCTTTGAGAGCTAATTCTCTCATTGATATTCTACTTAATCCAAAAAATCTCATATAACCTCTAGGCCTTCCTGTTTTTTGACATCTATTTCTGACTCTCACAGGACTAGAATTTTTTGGTAGTAAAGCTAATTTTTGCCTAGCTTCCATTTTTTGTTCAAAAGATACTTTTGGATCATTTGCAATACTTTTTAATTCTGTTCGAGTTTGCAAATATTTATCAACCATCTTAATTCTTTTATTATTTCTTGCTATAGCAGATTTTTTAGCCAAAATTTTCTCCTTAACTTTCAAATGGCATGCCTAATAATTCAAGCAGTTTTCTAGATTCAATATCTGAATCAGAAGAAGTTACTATATTTATTTGCATGCCTCTTAGTTTATCAATTTCGTTATAGTCTATCTCAGGAAAAATAACTTGCTCTGTCAATCCAAGAGAATAATTTCCATTACCATCAAATGATTTTGAAGATACTCCTCTAAAATCCCTCACTCTAGGTAGAGCGATATTAAGAAGCCTATCAAGGAAATACCACATATTATCACCTCTAAGAGTAACAGTTAATCCTATTATTTGACCTTCTCTGAGCTTAAAATTTGCTATAGATTTTTTAGCTTTACGCTCAATAGGTTTCTGACCAGTAATTGCCTGTAAATCACGAGATACAATTTGAACAACATTAGAAGAAACAAGAGCTTCACCTAAACCTACATTGACTACAGTTTTCAAAATTTTAGGGACCATAAGTTTATTTTTATACTTATATTCCTTTACCATCTGAGAAACGATCTCATCTTCAAACTTAGACTTAAGTCTTGGTTTCAATTTTTCAGTATTATTTTTATCTGTTTTGTTAGCTACCAATTACATCTCCAATTACTTTCTCTTAGATTTCTTCACAATACGGTTATATTTACCTGAATCTAATTTCTCAAAAGTTACCCTACCTATACTTGAATTCTCTGGATCAATGTACATAACATTTGAAATATTTATAGGTAATTCTGTATCAACAATTCCAGCTTGAGTAACATTAGGAGTATTTTTAATATGTTTTTTAAATATATTTATTCCCTCAACTACAACTGTATTAGAAGAAGTATTAACTCTAATAACTTCACCTTTTTTACCTTTATCTTTACCTGTGATTACTAGAACTTGATCTCCTTTTTTTATTTTAATTTTTGACATAATTTAAAGTACCTCTGGAGCCAAAGAAACGACTCTCATAAACTGTTTATCTCTTAATTCTCTTGCTACAGGCCCAAAAATCCTAGTACCTCTGGGATTATTATCCTCACCAATGATTACACAAGCATTCTCATCAAATCTTATAAATGAACCATCAATTCTTCTATATTCTTTTTTAGTTCGAACAATAACTGCCTTAACAATTTGATGCATTTTTACATTACCACCTGGTTGAGCATCTTTGACCGTACAGGTAATAGTGTCCCCAATTTTTGCAACTTTTGTATGGCTATTACCATTGATATTTATGCAGAGAACTTCTCTTGCACCTGAGTTATCAGCAACTTTTAGCCTTGTTTCTCTTTGAATCATTATTTATCCAAAATTTCTACTAGTTTCCATTTTTTTGTTTTTGATATAGGTTTTGAAAACTCAATTACCACATTGTCACCGATCTTTGCTTCGTTATTAGGATCATGAGCAACTAATTTAGTTAGTCTTCTTGAAGCTTTTTTATATATTCTATCTTTCTGCGACCAAGATACTCCAACTACGATAGTTTTCTCAGTTATATCTGATAGAACTTGACCTGTTCTTCTAACTTTTTTATTCATTTTCTACGTCTTTCTCATCTTGATCTATTTTTTGCAAAATCTTTCTCTCATTTATCACAGTCAGTATTTTTGCTTTATCTTTTCTTAGCTTATTAATTTGGCTAGTATCACTAAGCTGCATAGATTTATGCTTAAACCTATTTTCCATAATATTTTTTATTAAGGTCTCTTGCTCCTTAACAAGTTCTTCATTATTTAATTTTCTTATTTCTTCAATATTCATTAAAATGTCACTTCTTCTCTTGATATAATCTTAGTTGGAATAGGCAGCTTATGCCCAGCTCTTTTCAAAGCTTCTATTGCAATATCCTCAGGGACATCTCCAATTTCAAATAGAATTCTTCCTCTTTTTACTACTGCTACCCATCTGTCAACAGCACCCTTACCTCCACCCATTCGAGTTTCTGCAGGCCTAGCACTAACTGGTTTGTCAGGAAAAACTCTAATCCATATTTGCCCACCTCTTTTTACATGACCTGTTATAGCTCGTCTTGCAGCTTCAATCTGTCTTGATGAAATCCAAGCAGATCCTTGAGCTTTTAGAGCATAATCTCCAAAGGATAGAGTTGAGCCTCTTGTAGCCATTCCTCTCATTTTTCCCCTTTGTTGTTTTCTAAATTTTGTTCGACTTGGTTGTAACATCTTAATTATTTCCCTGAATGTTTTCTAAACTTTCATCATTTTGATCAGATTTTTCTATTCTAGCTGTTTTTAATGCCAATAAATTTTCTGCAGTAGGTATTATATCTCCTTTATATATCCAAACTTTTATTCCAATAACACCATAAGTTGTATTGGCTTCACTTATTTCATAATCAATATCAGCTCTAAGGGTATGCAAAGGAACTCTTCCTTGCATATACTTTTCTGTTCTAGCTATATCTGCACCAGCTAATCTACCAGAAATGACTACCTTGATACCTTGAGCTCCTACTTGCATTGTTCTTTGCATTGCTGTATTTACAGCTCTTCTAAATGCAACCCTTCTTTCTAGTTGCTCCGCTATAGATTCTCCTACTAGCTTGGCAACTAACTCTGGAACTCTGATTTCATTGATATTGAGCCTTACTTTATTCTGAGTTTTTTCTTCTAAGTAATTCTTTAATTCTTCAACCCTTGTTCCACCTCGGCCAATGATAATACCTGGTCTAGCAGTATAAACTGTAACAGAAATTTCTTGTGACCCTCTTTCAATCTCTATCTTAGAAATTGCTCCATTTTCTCCAAGTTCTTTAGTTATTATTTCTCTTATATTTCTATCCTCATTTAGTAGAAGAGAATAATTTTTACCATTATTTGCATACCATTGAGATTGCCAATCAATGACACCGCCTAGTCTAAATCCTGTAGGATGAGTTTTTTGTCCCATTTTCTATAATTCTCCTGTAGTTAATTCAATAGTTAGATGAGAAGATGGCCTATCAAATGCTCCAGCTCGCCCTCTAGCTTTTGGTTTATATCTTTTTATTCTTGGTCCATTATCTGCAAAAATTGTAGTGATATATAATTCTTGTTCGGATAATGATTCATTATTATTAGCATTAGCAATTGCAGAATTTAATATCTTTAAGATTTCTTTAGCAAGAGGTGTTCCCAAAAGGTTAAGTTGTAATTTTGCCTCGAATACAGATTTGGATCTAATTTGATCAATAACTCTTCTCATTTTATATGAAGAATAACCAATATTTTTACTATAAGCTTTTGCCATTAGCTACCTCTTGAATGTCCTTTAAATGTTCGAGTTGGAGAAAATTCTCCTAACCTATGCCCGACCATATTTTCACTTACTAAAACTGGTACAAATTTTCTTCCATCGTGTACTCCAAAGGTCACACCAACCATTTCTGGCATTATCATAGAAGATCTAGACCAAGTTTTTATAACTTCTCTGCTACCTGATTCCTTAGTTTTCATTACTTTTTTCATTAACTTTGGGTCAACATAAGGACCTTTTTTGATAGATCTTGTCATAGTTTTACTTCTCGTACCTTTTTCTAAGAATCATCTTATCTGTTTTTTTATTTCTTCTAGTTCTTTTACCTAATGCAGGTTTACCCCACGGAGTTTTGGGATGAGCCATTCCTACTCCAGCTCTTCCTTCACCTCCACCATGTGGATGGGCATTTGGAGACATTGCTGAACCTCTTACTGAAGGTCTTCTTCCTAATCTTCTAGAAGTTCCAGCTCTTCCTAATTTTTTATTTTTATTATCAGGATTCGAAACTTGTCCAATAGTAGCACTACATTTACTTAGAATTCTTCTCATTTCTCCTGAGGGCAATCTTAGTAATGTATAGCCTGCTTCATGAGCCATAACTTGAGCAGAAGTTCCTGCAGACTTGACCATTACACCTCCTTTACCAGGAGAAAGTTCTACATTATGAACCAAAGTTCCTGTTTGTAGTAATCCTAACTGTTTAGTATTACCAAGAGAATTTGAAACAGAATTTCCCGTCTCTATAACATCTCCAAGTTTTACATTATTAGGTGTAATAATATACTTCTTGGTTCCATCTTCAAATCTTATTAATGATATTCGAGATGATCTGTTAGGATCATACTCAATTGTTTCAACTATAGCTTTACCTTCTTTAGATCGAATAAAATCTAGCATTCTATATCTTCTTTTGTGACCGCCACCTCTGTGCCTAACAGTTATTCTACCTTTATTATTTCTTCCTCCTTTTTTTGTGAGAGGCGCTAGCAAAGGTTTATAGGGTTCGTGCGTTGTTATATCAGCAAAATCGTCTACCGCTGAGTCTCTTCTTCCAGCAGTTGTAGGTTTACTTTTCTTAATTCCCATTTAGTTATGCTCCCTCGTATAAGCTTATAGAATCTCCCAATTTAAGGGTCACTACAGCTTTTTTCCATGATGGAGTAAGAGTTTTATTTCTTCCATACATTTTATTTTTACCTTTTACTTTCATAACATTCACGTTTTCGACCACAACATCAAATATTTCTTCGACAGCTCTTTTTATTTCTATTTTATTTGAACCCAAATGAACCTTAAACACATATTTATTAGTCTCTTGAAGCATAGATGATTTCTCGGTTATTATAGGACTTAGCAGTATTTCTTCATTAATCATCTTTTTTTACTACTTTCTTTTTTGCAGTTATTCTGGCTTTAGTTGTTTTTTTTGCTGAAGTTACTTTCTTGGCTGGGGTTGCAGATTTAGAAACAGTTTTGAAATCCGGCTTTCCCCACAAATCATGTATTTTTTCAACGGCATCAACTGATATAACTAAATTTTTTGGCCTAATTAATTCGTAAGCATTCAGTGATGATGCTTCAATTACCTCAACATTATTTATATTTTCACAAGATTTCATTAGCACCTTATCATTTTCAGGAGTTACAAATAAAACTGACCCGTTTAGGTCTAAACTTTTAATGTAATCAGTAATAATTTTTGTAGAAGGGTTATCTTTAATTGGTGATTGATCAATAACATTCAGTTCTTTGTCATTAAATTTAGCAGAAAGTGCTATTTTCAAAGCTTTAATTTTCATTTTCTTATTTAATGACTTTCTAATATTTTTTGGTAGCGGTCCATGGGCTACACCTCCTCCAATCATTAGAGGAGATCTTTTGGAACCAACTCTAGCTCTTCCTGATCCTTTTTGAGGCCTAAGTTTCTGATTTGCATACTTTACATTTGATCGAGTTTTTGTAGATTTTGTCCACTGTCGTTGGTTAGCCAAATAAACATAGATTGATTGATGTAAAAGATCCTGATTTAATTCCAAATTCCACACTGATGGATCAAGTGTTAGATTTTTTGTTGAATTTCCTGATTTATTTTTTATATTTATTTCCAAAATATTAACCTTTAATGAGCTTCTACCCTGACTGTTGATCCATTGAATCCAGGGATAGCACCCTTAATCAATAAAATATTATTTATAGAATCTACCTTTACTAATCTCAATCCTTTTACTGTCGTTTTTGCATTTCCAAAATGTCCAGGCATTCTAGTTCCTGGCCATACTCTACCAGGTGATGAACCTGCTCCAATTGATCCAACAGCTCTATGACGATCTGATTGACCATGAGTTTTAGGTCCACCTTTGAACCCATATCTTCTTACTCCACCTGCAAAACCTCTTCCTTTACTGGTTCCACTAACCTTAACTTTTTTTATTTCTGAAAAAATTTCTGTGGAAATTTGCTGTCCTACTTCAATTTCAGCAGAATCATCAATTTCAAATTCTTGTAATATTGAAAACTTTCCTCCAGATCTTTCTTGATGTCCTTTTTGAGGAGCATTCAAAGTTTTAGGTTCAGAAAATCCAATTTGAACTGAATTATAACCATCTTTGTTCTCAGTCTTAACTTGAGTCACGGTACAAGGACCTGCTTTGATAACAGTGACAGGTATAGCTTCACCGTTTTCACTATAAATGGTGGACATACCTAATTTTTTTCCTATTATTCCTTTAATTGACATAATTTCCTTTATTTACTAGAGCTTTATCGCTATATCTACTCCAGATGGCACACTCAAACTTGTAAGAGAGTCTATTGTTTTTGAAGATGGTTCTAGAATATCTATTAACCTTTTATGAGTTCTTAATTCAAAGTATTCTCTTGAATCTTTATTCACATGAGGAGATCTAATTACGGTAAACATTCTTTTAGTTGTTGGCATAGGAACAGGTCCTGCAACTCTAGCTCCAGTTCTTTCAGCAGTTTCTAAAATTTGTTGTGCTGAAACATCAAGAACTCGATGATCAAAAGATTTCAAAATTATTCTCATTTTTTGAGTTGGAGCCATCAGCTTTCCTTTCCTTTACCTGAAATTTCAGTAGCGATATGATTTGGAACCTTTGCATAGTGATCTAATTCCATAGAAAAACTAGCTCTTCCAGTTGTGAGTGATCTTAGTGTTGTGGCATATTGAAAAGTCTCACCTAATGGCACGTATGCCTTTATAGCTTGGGAGTTAGCTTGTTGATCCATAGATAGAATTTGAGCACGTCTCGAGTTCAAATCTCCTAAACAGTCACCTAAAAATTCTTCAGGTGTTACAATATCAATTTTCATGATTGGTTCTAGCAAAGAAGGAGATCCAGCAGTCATAGCAGATTTGAAAGCCATTGATCCAGCAATCTTGAAAGCCATTTCAGAGGAGTCTACATCATGGTGTGATCCATCAGTCAAAACAGCTTTAACATCAACTACTGGATATCCAGCAATTACTCCACTTGCAGCAGCTTCCCTAAATCCTGATTCGATTGGTTTGTAATATTCAGTAGGCAAAGTTGCACCAGTAATTTCAGATTCAAATAAAATACCTGAACCCGGCTCTAAAGGCTCAATTCTCAAAGTACAATCACCATACTGCCCTTTACCTCCAGATTGTCTTATAAATTTACCTTGCTTTTCAGAAGCAACTGTTATAGTTTCTCTGTAAGCTACTTTGGGTGCGCCTTGTATAGCATCTACATCAAATTCTCTTCTAAGTCTTTCAACAATAACATCTAAATGTAGCTCACCCATTCCTGCTAATACTGTTTGGCCTGATTCTTCATCTGTCCATGTTTGAAGAGTTGGATCTTCTCCAACTAATCTAGCTAGGGATTCTCCCATTTTATCCTGATCGGAACGTGTTTTTGGCTCAACTGCAACCGAAAGTACAGGATCTGGAAAATCTATAGACTCTAGCAAAAGAGGATTTGATTGATCACATAATGTATTACCCGTAATAGCATCTTTCAATCCAATTGCAGCTACAATCTCTCCAGCTTTAGCTTCCTTGATTTCTTCTCTGGAATCGGCATGCATTTTCATTAATCTTCCAGCTCTTTCTCTAGATCTGGTTGAGGAGTTGTATACATTAGCACCAGATTCTAATACACCCGAATAAATTCTTAGATAAACAAGTCTTCCAACATGTTGATCTGTTACAACTTTGAAAACCAACGCACTAAATGGGTCACTATCAGATGGTTTTCTTTCAATCAAGTTAGATTCATCTGATGGATCAGTTCCCTTAATGGAAGGTACATCTATGGGTGAAGGCAAATAATCTATGACTGCATCAAGAAGAGGGTGTACACCTCTATGCCTGAGAGCAGAGCCACACAAGACTGGGAATATTTCAAGATTAATAACCGCTTTCCTCAAAGCATTTTTTAGTTCTTCAACTGTAAGCTCTTGGTCATCAAAAAATTTATCCATCAACTCTTCATCTGTTTCAGCAATTTTTTCAATTAGTTCATTTCTATATTTTTCCACATCATCTTTATACCCATCAGGAACATCAATAATTTTATGCTGAACAGCATCTTCAGATTCATAAATATAAGCTTTTCTTTCAATAAGATCAATCATTCCATTGAATGATGATTCTGCTCCCATAGGAATTTGAATTGGGACAGCATTAGCACCAAGTCGATCATGAACAGTTTGAACAGCATTATAAAAATCTGCGCCAAGTCTATCCATTTTATTTACAAAGATCATTCTTGGAACACCATAATCATTAGCCTGCCTCCAAACTGTTTCAGACTGTGGTTGAACTCCTGAAACAGATTCAAGAACAACAACACCACCATCTAATACTCTTAGGGACCTTTGAACTTCTGCAGTAAAGTCTACGTGACCTGGAGTATCAATAATATTTACTTGATGGTTATTCCATGATGCGTTTGTAGCAGCAGATCCAATAGTTATACCACGCTCCCTTTCTAGGGACATAAAATCCATAACTGTGGTTCCATCATCAATATCACCTATCTTATAAGTTTCACCTGTAAAATATAAAACTCTTTCAGTAACAGTTGTTTTACCAGCATCGATATGAGCTATAAATCCTATATTTCTTGTTTTTGATAAATCTTCTGCCATTTTTTCTATTACCATCTATAATGTGCAAAAGCTCTATTTGCTTCAGCCATTCTGTGGGAATCTTCTTTCTTCTTAATTGCATTTCCAGTATTATTTACTGCGTTCATAAATTCGTTGAAAAGAGCATCTGTGATAGTTGTTCCTTTATTTTCTCGAGCTGCTTCTACAACCCATCTATGAGCTAAAGCAACTCTTCTTTTTGGTCTTATTTCAACAGGTACTTGATAGGTTGCACCTCCAACCCTTCTAGGTTTGACCTCAAGTGTTGGCATTGCATTTTTCATAGCTTCTTCAAAAAGTTCTAAACCGGGTCTCTTAACTTGTTTTTCAAGTTTTTCTATAGCTAAATAAACAGCTTTTCTAGCAACTGATTTTTTACCACCTATCATTAATCTATTAATAAATTTGGAAAGTTCTATACTCCCATATTTAGGATCCGGGTTAATTCTCCTTACAATAGATTTTCTTCTTCTAGACATTAAGAATTTCCTTCTCTAATTGCACCATATTTACTTCTTCCTCTTTTTCTACCTTCTACTCCTGATGTATCAAGAGCACCACGTATAATGTGATATCTAACACCTGGTAGATCTCTTACCCTGCCTCCTCTTATCAAGACAACTGAATGCTCTTGCAAATTATGTCCTTCACCGGGAATATAAGCAGTTACTTCCATACCATTTGTCAATTTTACTCTAGCAACTTTTCTCAAAGCAGAGTTAGGTTTTTTGGGAGTTACTGTCCTCACTTGCAAACAAACTCCTCTTTTTTGGGGGCTACCCTGAGAATCATTCGTCATTTTTTTTGTTAATGAGTTATACCTAAATCTCAAAGCAGGAGATTTAGCTTTCTTCCTACCTGATGATCTAGGCTTTTTAATTAATTGATTTACTGTTGGCATATTAAATTTTTCCTATACTAAATAAATAAAATAAGCTGTTAGATAAATATTCTCAAACGGCGTTTACTAAAAAGCTAATTGTTATCACAAACTACTAGTATACGAATTTTCTTGTCTTACCGTCAACGAAAAATTGTTAATTTTGCAACTATTTTTAGTTTTAATTAACTTATATATTTAATTTTCATAGTAAAATTGAGCTTAAATAAAAACTTTAAGTTTAAAATTTTATGTTCGAAGATATTTTTTTATTAGGATTTAATTTCAGATCAGAAGATCATTTAATAAGTTTGTTGGATGCAAATTTCCATTCATCAAATGTCTATTTAGTTAAGGAATTTAACTATAAAGATGAAAACTTAATTGTCACAACTAAATCTGAGCCACATCCGTTGTTGGGAGATAAGATCGAAGAGGATATTTCAATATCAACAGACGAAAACAAATTGCTTATAATAAATTTGCCTCATCTCTTTAGTGAAAAATATAATGAATTATTGAATTCTTCTATACCTAAACTAATATCTCTCGAAAATTATTCCATATATGAAAATTATATTGCGCAAAACAAAAACTCTTTCCAAATAATTACTTTACCAACTAACAATAATGATCTCTCTGTACGAATTCAAATCGCTAGAAGTTTATCTAATTCTAAAAAAGATACTGTGGAATCAAACGAAAAAATAATTAATTTTGAAAATTTAAAAATTGACACTGAAAAATATTTAGTCACACTTGAGAATAAAAAAATAGACCTTACTTTCAAAGAATTGGAGCTGCTTAAAGTGTTAGCATCAAGTCCTGGTAGAGTCTTCTCAAGAGAAAACTTATTAAAGAATATTTGGGATTATGATTACTATGGAGGAACAAGAACAGTCGATGTTCATGTAAGAAGATTAAGAAGAAAAATTGAAGATCATAAGTACAACTTTATAGAAACAATTTGGAATGTAGGTTATAAATTCAACGAAAATAAAGTAGGAAGTCAAAATGAATGATTACTCAGACACTAAAGAATTTATTTTAAAGCAAGCATCTGAACACGATGTAAAATTTATTCGATTGTGGTTTACAGATATTTTAGGAAGGTTAAAAGGATTTGCAATCAATGTAGAGGACTTAGAAGACTGTATTGAAAAAGGAGTAATTTTTGATGGAGGCGCTATTGAAGGCATTGCTAGAGGCGGTGAGTCTGATACTTTAGCTATACCTGATCTTACAACTTGGCAAATTCTTCCATGGAGACCAAATGAAAATTCTGTAGCTAGACTTTTTTGTAATCTTAAGAGTTTTGATAATCGAGAATCCATAATAGATAGTAGAAAGGTTTTACAGAATAAACTTGAGGAGGTAAACAAAGCTGGATATAAATTTTATGTAGGACCTGAAATTGAATATTATTTTTTAGATAGTGATAAAAAAAATGCAGATATGGATGACGCAGGGTATTTTGATCAAACCTCAGATGATAATAAAGGATCTGACCTAAGAAGAGAGTGTGTGTTGAGTTTAGAAGAAATGGGAATTCCTGTAAGAAGCTCACATCATGAAGTATCATCAGGACAGCACGAGATAGGACTGAAACACACTGATGCACTAACAATGGCTGATTCAATAGTGACTACAAGATTGGTTGTAAAGCAAACTGCAACAAAATTAGGTGGTTTTGCAACTTTTATGCCAAGACCATTTCAAAACCTTAATGGAAGCGGATTGCATTTCCATCTTTCTTTATACAAAGGTGACAAAAATACCTTTGCTTCGAAAGGTAAAGATAGAATATCAAAAACAGGCAAAGGATTTCTTGCCGGTTTAGTAAAGTACTCTTCTAATATGGCCCTTGTGACTAATCAATGGTTGAACTCATATAAAAGACTACTACCTGATCTTGAAGCTCCAATTGCAGGTATGGGAAATGAGCTCCAGATATCTAACTTAGTGAGAATTCCTCATATTTATGAAAATAATTTAGATAATTCCAGAATTGAATTTAGGTTACCAGATTCTGGATGCAATCCTTATTTGGCATTAGCTGCTATACTTCACGCAGGGATGCTTGGCATCAATAATAATTTAGAAATCCCAAAAAATTGGGAATCAAATATTCCAAATACTTTAAGTGAGGCTATTAAAGAATCTCAAAAAGGTAATTTTTTGCACGACGCTATAGGCGTAGACGCATATAATAGTATTGTAGTCAATAAAGAAAAAGAGTGGATAGATCATAACTCAATTGTCACCGATTACGAAAGAGATTTTTACTTAAAGTTTCTATAAGAACTTTAGGGTTTCATTGTTAAAAAAATTATAAGTTTGAGTTTAAATAAAAGATTATGTTTAAAAAAAATATGCTCTTAAAAAAATTAGATAACTTAAAGACCCAAGGTCTTTGCAGTTACCACCTAGATAAAGATGCATGTGGTGTTGGTGTTGTTGCTAACATCAAAGGGGCTAAGTCTAATACTATAGTTAAGAATTCCTTAGAAGTTCTTGTAAATTTGGAGCATAGAGGAGCATGTGGTTGTGATCCAGAAACTGGAGATGGAGCAGGTATTACAATTCAAATACCTGATAAATTTTACAGAGAAGAGTTGGCAAAAGATAATGTGAACTTACCAAATGTAGGAAATTATGCAACTGGAATTATTTTCTTACCTACTGAAAATAGTCTTCGAAGGCAAATAATTAATATTATTAAGAGGGAACTTGAAGAAAATTCACTAAGTCTTTTACACATAAGAGATGTGCCTACTAATCCAAAAAAAATAGGTAAATGGTCTAAAGAGGCTATGCCTAATATAAAACAAATATTTATTGAGAATAATTCCAAAAACAACAATAGCTTTGGTAAAGAATTATATATTTTGAGAAAAATTATTGAAAATAGAATTAACTTGATTAAGAACCCTCAAAACAAGCTAATTATTGATAATGAATTTTATATATGTTCATTATCAAACAAAATAATAGTTTATAAAGGACTACTTAGAACAGAACAGCTCGCCAATTTTTATAACGACCTCAATTCCGAAAAAATAGAAAGCTGCTTTGGGTTAGTTCATTCAAGATTTTCAACTAACACTTTAGGGTCATGGAAATTGGCACATCCTTATAGAATGCTTGCTCATAATGGGGAAATTAATACTGTAAGAGGCAATAGAAACTGGATGAAAGCTAAAGAAAATAATATCTTAACTTCAAAATTTTACAAAAAAACAGATATTTTGCCAATTTGTGAAGAAGATGCTTCTGATACTGCTTCATTAGATAATGTGTTTGAATTATTATTTCATGGTGGTAGGTCAATTGAGCATGTTGCTTCTATGATGATACCCGCTGCATGGGACCACAATGAACAGATGGATCAGAAAACTAAAGATTTTTATCAGTATCATGCTGGCTTAATGGAACCTTGGGATGGTCCCGCAATGATTGCATTTACAGATGGAGATAAATTGGGTGCTTGTCTAGATAGAAATGGATTTAGGCCTTTTAGATATACAGTTACTAATGATGACATCCTTATTATGTCCTCAGAGACAGGAGTTCTAAAAGTTGATTCAGAAAATATAAAACTCAAGTCTAGAATGACGCCAGGTAAAGGATTTCTGGTCGACTTTGAGAAAGGTAGAATAATTGATTCAGAAGAAATAATAGAAAAGTTAGTTGATAAGCAACCCTACTCAAAATGGGTAAATCAGAAATCAATTAACTTAGATGACATAGAAGAAGGAATAAATGAAGAAGCTTTTGAAGGATCAGCTCTACTAGAACAACAAATATCTTATGGATATTCAAATGAAGATATAGAAGTGATTATAAAACCTATGAGTGAAAGTGGTACCCAACCAAATGGTTCTATGGGTAATGATGCTCCTCTAGCTATTCTTTCAGATAAACCTCAAAATTTATTTTCATACTTTAAACAACTTTTTGCTCAAGTATCTAATCCTCCCTTAGATCCAATTAGGGAAAAAATGGTCACCCAAATGAGTATTTTAGTTGGAAAAAGAGAGAATTTATTATCTGAAACACCAGAGCATTCTGAATTGGTAAAAATAGAAAGGCCTATTATGCTTAATGAGGAAATATCCAAGCTCTCAAGCATTCAGCATAATGGGATTAAATCAAGAAAAATTTCTACTACATATGATGTTGTAAAAGGCAAAGATGGTTTTATAGAATGCCTTGAAAAAATTAAGATTGAAGCAGAAAACTTAATTAAAAATAAAGTCTCTATCATCATACTTTCTGATAGAGGTGTTACCAAAAATAAAGCAGCTTTACCTTCTTTACTAGTTGCGGGGACATTACATCATCACTTAATTAGAAAAAACTTAAGAGATAAAGTAGATTTAGTGTATGAAACTGGTGAAGCAAGAGAAGTTCATCACTTTGCATTACTTTTTGGCTATGGAATATCAGCCATCAATCCTTTTATTGCACTAGATACAGTAAGAAGTTTTTCAGATTCAGAAAATTTTAGAAAAAATCAGGAAAAATTTTGTAAGGCTGCGATATCTGGAGTTTTGAAAACAATGTCAAAAATGGGGATTTCAACTCTTCAAGGTTACATGGGAGCACAACAATTTGAAGCTTTAGGTATTGGAGAAGAATTAATTAATAAATCTTTTACTTGGACGCCATCAAGAATTAGTGGAATTGGTATTGATGAAATTAGCGATGATTATTTACTTTTTCATAAAAACGCATTTTCTGACTCTCAAATACCTTCAAACCTTAAGCTTGATTTAGGTGGACTTTACTTATGGAGAGGTACAGGAGAAAGACATATGTGGTCTCCTGAAACTATTTCACTCCTTCAAAAATCATCAACTCAAAATGATTTAGAAACCTATAAAAAATTCGAGGATGCGGCAAATAAGGATTATTATGGTGATATCACTATAAGAAATTTACTTGAGATTGACTACAAAAATTCAAAATCAATAAAGCTAGAAGATGTTGAACCTGAAATTGAAATCTTAAAAAGATTTGCAACAGGTGCGATTTCTTTAGGTTCAATATCAAGAGAAGCTCATGAAACATTAGCTATAGCAATGAATAGAATAGGAGCAAGGTCAAATACAGGTGAAGGGGGAGAAGATGAAACAAGATATAAACCTGATTCAAATGGAGATTCACGAAATTCTGCAGTCAAGCAGGTTGCATCAGGAAGATTTGGAGTAAATACAAATTATTTAGTAAATTCAAGAGACATACAAATAAAAATGGCTCAAGGAGCAAAGCCAGGCGAAGGAGGAGAAATCCCTGGGCATAAAATATCAGAATACATTGCATCAATCAGAAAAACTACACCTGGAGTTGAGCTTATTTCCCCTCCTCCTCATCATGATATATATTCTATTGAGGATATGGCTCAGCTAATTCATGATCTCAAAAATGTTAATGAAAAAGCAAGAATACATGTAAAATTAGTATCCGAAGTAGGTGTTGGCATTATTGCAGCTGGAGTATCTAAAGGAAAAGCTGATGTAGTATTGATATCTGGTTTTTCAGGAGGAACTGGAGCGTCTCCAATATCATCGATAAGACATGCTGGACTTCCTTGGGAATTAGGAGTAGCAGAGACTCAACAGGTTTTAGTTGAGCAAGGGCTTAGAGATAGAATAATTCTTCAAACTGACGGGCAACTAAAAACAGGAAAAGATGTAGCTATAGCGACTATGCTTGGAGCTGAAGAATGGGGAGTAGCAACTGCTTCTTTAATAACTATGGGTTGTATTATGCTTAGAAAATGTCATCTAAACACATGCTCTGTAGGCGTAGCAACGCAAGACCCAGAATTACGAAAATTATTCAAAGGAACTCCAGAAGCAGTAATTAACTATTTTAGATTTTTAGCACAAAGTCTCAGAACCGAAATGGCAGCTCTGGGTTTCAAAACAGTTAATGAGATGGTAGGTAGAGTAGATAAGCTGAAACAGAGAAAAGATATAGATCACTGGAAAGCTAATAAAATAGATTTATCAAAAATACTTTATAAACCGTCAGGCATTGAAGGTTTTGAAAATTATTGTTCAACTTCTCAAGATCATCAGTTAGAACTTGCTTTAGATCAAAAAATATTATCTAATTTGAACCTTGAGAAGATATCTAATCAAAAAACAGAATTAGATTTTAATATAAATAATACCAATAGAACAGTTGGTGCTATTATTTCTGGTAAATTAACAAAATTATATGGTGATAATGGACTTCCAGAAGATACTCTTAAAATAAACTTTGAAGGATCTGCTGGTCAAAGTTTTGGTGCTTTTTTATCAAAAGGAATTAATTTTTACCTTAGAGGAGATGCGAATGATTATTTTGCAAAAGGATTATCTGGAGGCAAAATAGTGGTTAAACCAAATATTAAAAATTCATCTTTTATTGCAGAAAATAATGTAATTATAGGAAATGTTGCTCTTTATGGTTCTACAGGAGGAGAGGTGTATATTAATGGAAAAGCAGGTGAAAGATTTGGGGTAAGGAATTCTGCAGCTAAAGCTGTTGTAGAAGGCATAGGAAATCATGGCTGTGAATATATGACAGGAGGAACGATAGTGGTTCTTGGTGAAGTTGGAAGAAATTTTGGAGCAGGAATGAGTGGAGGTATTTCGTTTGTTTATGATCCAAATGATCAATTTATTGAAAACTTTAATTCTGAATTATCAGATATAGAATATGTTGTCGAACAATCTGATGACGATAAAAAACTATATAAAATGGTAAGTGATCATAGAAAATATACATCATCAAAAATAGCAGAAAGAATTCTAAATAATTGGAAAGATGAAATAAGGCAATTTAAGAAAATAATACCAAGAGATTACGCTAAGATATTATATAAATCAAAAGACATCAACAGAGAAAAAGTAAATGGGTAGCATCTCAGGATTTAAAAACCAAAAAAGAAATACAGAAAAAAGAAAGCCAGTAGCGGAAAGAATTAAGAACTGGAAAGAAATTTACGTTCCTTGGACAAAAGAGGAAGCTAAAGCTCAAGCATCTAGATGTATGGACTGTGGAGTTCCTTTTTGTAATAATGGATGTCCCTTAGGAAATCTTATACCTGAATTTAATGATCTAGTTTATAAAGAGGACTGGGAATCTGCATACTTGAGATTATCTGCGACTAATAATTTTCCTGAATTTACGGGAAGAATATGTCCAGCACCTTGCGAAGCTTCTTGTACTCTTTCTATAAATAATGACCCGGTTTCCATAGAAATGATAGAAAAAAATATAATTGAGAAAGCTTGGGAGTCTGGCCTAGTAAAACCTGAGCCTCCAAAAATTAGAACAGGTAAAAAAATAGCTATAATTGGTTCAGGACCTGCCGGTCTTGCCGCAGCACAACAGTTGAATAGGGCTGGGCATGAAATTACAGTTTTTGAAAAAAGTGAAAAACCTGGAGGATTATTAAGATTTGGGATACCTGAATTTAAGCTTGAAAAATCAGTAGTTGAAAGAAGAATTAAGCTTCTTTCACAAGAAGGAATAATTTTTAAATGTTCAGTTGATGTTGGCATAGACATAAAAGCTAAAGAACTTCTAGAGACTTTTGACTCAATTTGTCTTGCAGGAGGTTCTACAGTTCCTAGAGACCTTCCTATAAAAGGAAGGGAATTAGATGGTGTACATTTTGCTATGGACTTTCTTTCCGAACAAAATAGATGGAATGATAATCCAAAAGACAGGAATATTACTGCAAAAGATAAAAATGTAGTTATTATCGGTGGTGGAGATACTGGAGCGGATTGTTTAGGTACTTCAATTCGACAAGGAGCAAAAACAATAACTCAAATTGAAATCATGCCTGAGCCCCCTGAAGGTAGAGCAGCAGATAATCCTTGGCCTGAGTGGCCCATGATACTACGTACTTCTTCAGCTCATGAAGAGGGTGGTAACAGGCAATATAGCATATTAACTAAAGAGTTTAAAGGATCAGAAAAATTAGAAAAAATGATTTGTGAAAAAGTTGAATGGAAAAAAGGTAGTTCAGGCAAATATACTATGGAAAAAATAGAAAATAGTAATTTTGAAATCAAATCGGAACTAGTTCTTTTAGCTATGGGATTTGTCCATCCTTTACAAGAAGGGTTATTAGATGATCTTGGAGTAAATTTTGATGATAGAGGTAACGTCAAAACAGATGAAAGTCTTATGACAAATATTAATAAAATATTTTCTTGTGGTGATATGCAAAGAGGTCAGTCTCTAGTAGTTCATGCTATTGCCAGTGGAAGATCTTGTGCAAAAAAAATAGATACTTTTCTTCAGGGGAATTCAAACTTACCCGATGTAAAAGGATACTTTAGAAAAGTGAATTAGGACTGAGATATACAGATGTCTAGTATCAGGATATCAATGAATCAAATTAATACTAAAGTGGGATCTTTAGATATTAATTCTGAAAAAATAATTAAAAAAATATCTGAAGCTAAAAGTAAAGAATGTGATATTATATGCTTCCCAGAGCTCTCAGTTACTGGGTATCCCCCAGAAGATCTAGTTCTAAGTGATAAGTTTATAGAAAATAATAAAAAAGCTGTAAACCAAATAATAAATCATACTAAAAATATAACAGCTATAGTTGGTTTCATTGATAAAGATAAATTCGGAACTTATAATGCAGCAGCTATTATCTCACGCAAAAAATTATTAGCTATATATAGAAAAAATAAATTACCAAATTATGGAGTATTTGATGAAAAAAGATATTTTACTAGAGGAAAAGAATTAGTTGTATTAAATAATAAAGATATAAAAATAGGAATAAGTATTTGCGAGGATATATGGGATGATTTTGAAATTTGTAAATTACAGTCAAAGCTAAATTGTAATCTTCTACTAAACATAAATGGATCTCCTTATGACTTAAATAAAAAAGAATTAAGAAAAACTCACCTTAGTAAAGTTGCTAAAGAATGTAATTCACACTTGATATATATAAATAGTGTTGGGGGCCAAGATGAGTTGATCTTCGACGGTAGTTCAATGGTTATAAATAATAAGGGCAAAATTATATCTTATTTACCTAGCTTTCAAGAAAAAGACGAAATAATTGATTTAGAAATTTCAAAAAAAATAAATAATATAGAAAAATCAGAAAATCATATTTATACGATTATAGAAAAAGATATTAAAATTAATAACCATAATGAAATTAAGTCTTTAGGAGAAATAAAAGAATCAAATGAACTGGATGATATATTGAATGCTCTTATATTAGGAACTAAAGATTATGCTTGGAAAAATGGATTCGAAAAATGTTTAGTAAGTTTATCTGGTGGAATTGATTCTGCTTTAGTTACTTATATTGCAGTTATGGCTGTTGGTAAAGAAAATGTAAAAGTAGTAACATTGCCTTCTAAATATTCCTCAAGTCATTCAATAATAGACTCCGAAGGGCTTTGTAATAACCTAGGCATCGAACTTATCAATATTCCAATAAAAGATTCCCATGATTCTATATTAGGAACATTAAAAAATATTTTTCAAGGAACCAAAGAAAATAATGCAGAGGAAAATTTACAATCTCGGATAAGAGGTAATTTAATAATGGCAATATCAAATAAATTTTCTTGGCTTGTCCTTTCCACAGGGAATAAATCTGAAATGGCAACTGGATATGCCACTCTATATGGAGACATGGCTGGAGGTTTTTCTGTTCTAAAAGATGTTCCTAAAACATTGGTCTACAAACTAGCTAATCATATAAATGAGACCTCTGATTTAGAAATAATACCAAAGAATATATTAATTAAACCTCCATCAGCTGAGTTACGACCAAATCAGTTTGATAATGATACTTTACCTGACTATGGAATTTTAGATAAAATTATTGAAAAATATATTGAACAAAAACAAAGTATAGAAGAAATATTAAACTCTTCAGATGTAACATCAATAATGTCAGAAGAAAGAATAATCGAAATTTTGAGAATGATTGATAGAAATGAATACAAAAGAAGACAGTCACCACCTGGAGTAAAGATAACTCCTTTGGCCTTTGGAAGAGATAGAAGATATCCAATCTCTTCAGATTATGAATTTTCTTATAAAAACTTTACTGATTCCTAAAATTTTCAACATTATGATATAAGATTAAAAGTATGATTATGAAACTCTACACATTCATAACAATCTTATCTTTATTTTTTGTTTCATGTGATAATGATCAATGGGATACACCAGAAGAGTCAGATTTAGTTATTCAAGAAAATAAACCATTAGAAGATTCAGAAAATAAATATAAAGATATTTACATTAAATCAACTAAATCAGTTGTTCAAATAGATTTGTATTCTAGAGATCTATCTGGGATCCCAGATAATAAAATTGGAACAGGTTCAGGTTTTCTTTGGGATAATAATGGGAATATACTAACTAATTATCATGTTATTCAACCAGCCGTATCAAATAATAACCCCATAATTGTAGTAAGAACAATTAATAACGATGAATACTTAGCAAATATAGTTGGATTAGATTCTTCTGCTGATTTGGCAATCATAAAAATTTATAATCCTAACAATGATGAAAAAATAAATGCATTATCTCCTCTTGAGTTATATGACTCTGATCTTATATCTCCAGGCGACTTGACTATAGCAATTGGCAGCCCCTTTGATCAAGAATTTACCATGACTACCGGTATCGTTAGTGCCATTGGTAGATCTTTAGATTCAACATTTACTCCATATAAGATTCCAAGTGTAATCCAAACAGATGCTGCAATAAATCCAGGAAATTCTGGTGGCCCTCTGCTCAATAAGGATGGTAAGGTGATTGGAATAAATACTCAAATAAAAAGTAGTTCAAGGCAAAATTCAGGCGTTGGATTTGCTGTGCCAATAAATTTAGCCAAAAGAGTTGTAAAAAATATTATTAATGGCAAAAATCACAAATATTCATATTTAGGAATAACTGCCTTAAATTTAGATTTTGGAACAAGGATAAGAGCTGATATAGAAGAAAACTTCAAGGGAATACTAATACTCAATGTTTTATCTAATGGACCTGCAGATAAATCTGGTATTTTAGGTGATTCATCTTCTTCAATGTCAAGCATAAATTATGATGGTGACATAATAACAAAAATAGATAACTTTAAAATAAATACATTTGAAGACTTAATATCCTATTTAGCACTTAACACTGAACCTGGGGATATAGTAAAAATAGAAGTAGTTAGAGATTATAAATACCTAGATTTAGAGGTTAATTTAGAGGCTAGACCCGACTAAAGAAAACTGCTTGTACATTTATTGACAGCTGCCTTGAATGATTTAGAACATTTGTGCTATATTAATGATATATATATAAAATTTGGAGATAAAAAGTGGCAAGAAAAAAAACTCAAAAAAAAGAAAACGGAACAATTGAGCTTACAATTGAACAAATAGAAAAAAGCTTTGGAAAAGGTGCAGTAATGCGAATGAGTGAAAGCTCTGAAATTGATGAATCAATTCAGTCTATATCAACTGGATCAATTGGGCTAGATATCGCGCTTGGAATAGGTGGCCTGCCAAGAGGAAGAATTGTAGAAATATTTGGAGCAGAAAGTGCAGGAAAAAGTACATTAGCGTTATCATGTATTGCCCAAGCACAAAAAAATGGAGGGCAAGCGGCATATATAGATGTAGAACATGCAATGGATCCTAGCTATGCTAGCAAAATAGGTGTTAATAATCAGGAGCTTCTAATATCCCAACCTAACTCAGCCGAAGAGGCCCTAGAAATTACAGATCACCTTGTAAGATCAGGTGCATTAGATATTATCGTAGTAGACTCTGTTGCAGCGCTAGTACCTAATGCAGAATTAGAAGGGGAAATGGGAGACTACCACATTGGTGCACAAGCAAGATTAATGTCACAAGCATTAAGAAAACTAACTTCAACAATTCATAAAACAAATACTACTTGCGTATTCATTAATCAATTAAGAGAAAAGGTAGGAGTAATATTTGGTTCTCCTGAAGTAACACCAGGAGGTAGGGCTCTTAAATTTTATAGTTCAGTGAGGATAGACTTAAGAAGATCAGAATCTCTAAAAATTGGAGAGGAGCTTGTTGGAAATAAGGTCAGAGTAAGAGTTGTTAAGAATAAAGTAGCTCCACCATTTAAAAAATCAGAAATAGAGATATTGTATAACGAAGGTATTTCAAAAGAAGGGGAACTTTTAGACATAGGTGTATCAAGAAATATCGTTGAAAAAAACGGTTCGTTTTACTCGTTTAAGGGAGAAAGACTTGGACAAGGAAGAGAGTCTGTAAGAAAATTTCTTAAGAATAACCAAGAAATATCAAATGAAATTGAAGATCTGATAATGAATCCTTCAATAGAAATTGAAGATGAGTCTCTTGATATCCTAGAGGCATAGAAACAAATTTTATTAAAATTTAAATTATGATGTAGAATCTTAATGTGTTAGTTTTAATAATAATTATAATTTTTGCATTAATAGGAAGTGCATTTATCAGTGCATCTGAAGCTTCTATCATAGCAGTTAATAAAGTCAGAATAAAACATCTATCTGATCAGGGTAATAAAAAAGCAATGGCTATAGAAAAAACTTTGGAAGAAAATGAAAAGTTTTTTGGAACTTTACTACTTTTCGGAAATTTACTAAATGTTCTTATAGCAACATTAGTAGGTGCCTTAGTGCTGAACATCTTTGGATCTGGATCAGTAAATGGAGTAATTATAGCAACTATTATTTCAACAATAATAGTTGTGAGTTTTGGAGAACTAACTCCTAAATCTTTATCCACAAGAGTAGCTGATCAATGGTCTTTATTCGTTATCAGAATCATTAGAGGATTAATGAAAATTTCAGGACCTGCTGTGTGGACATTTACACTTATACCTAAAGTTATAACTAAAACTTTACTAAAGGAATCTATAAATGATAATCCTGCTGTTACAACAGGAGAATTAAGAAAATTGATTGATATTGGAGAAGAAGAAGGAACAGTAGAATCCTCACAAGGTGAAATGTTAGAAAATATATTTAGATTTAGTGAAACAGAAATAAAAGATATAATGACACCTAGGCTAGAAATTATTTGGATTGATCAAAATTTAAGTCTAAGTTCGTTTCTAAAAATATATAAAAAAAGCCCTCATACAAGATTTCCTGTTTGTAATAAGTCATTAGATGAGGTTGTTGGAATAATAAGTGTGAAAGATGTGATGGTATATCTATCAGATGAAAAATCTGACAAATCTAAACCCGTAAATTCGATTATGAGAGAAGTAATGTTTTCTCCAGAAATGAAAATCTTAGATGATCTATTAGAAGAATTTCAAAATAGCGGAAATAAGATGACACTAGCAATAGATGAATTCGGAGATATTTCAGGATTATTAACATTATCTAGATGTATTGAGAAAATAGTAGGAGAAATTGGAGAAGAAGGTGAATCACCGGTAAAAAAAATAGTAAAAGTAGGAAATGATACATTTCTTGCTGACGGAGGAATTTCTATTGACGAAATAAATGATGAAATTAAATTAGATATTCCTGAAGGAAGATATGAAACTTTAGGTGGATTTATAATAGATAGATTACAAACAATTCCAGAAAAAGATGCTAGGACAAATTTTAATGGATCAAGATTTACAATTTCAGAAATTGATAAAAATAAAATAATTAAGGTACAAATTAGAGTTCCTTCAAACTTTATTAAGAAAAATGTTAAAACATAGTTCAGATTATCTTATTTATAAAAGAATTCCTAATAATGTTCTTGCTGGGAAAAAGAAAATAATAGTTGGATGTTCAGGTGGATCCGATTCAACATTATTAGTAAATATACTTCACCAAAAAATCAAGAATGCAAAAGAAAATATAATTGTTTGCCATATAAATTTCAAATTAAGAGGAATAGATTCTGATAATGATGAACTAATGGTAATTGAAAGTTGTAAAAAATTAAATTTAAGACTACTTAAATTTGAATTTGACTTAAGTTCTCATAAGTCAGGAATTCAAGAAAAGGCAAGAAATTATAGAATTCAAAAGTTTTTTGATCTATCTAGGAAATTAGATACTAGTTATATTTTCTTAGGTCATAATCAAGATGACCACATTGAAACTATTCTTTTAAATATTACTAGAGGAACAAATCTTAATGGATTAAAAGGAATAAGAAGCAAAAAAATAATTCAAAGAAATAAAAAAAGAATTACTCTTTTCCGGCCTTTGATTGATATTCAAAAAAAAGAAATAGAAAAATTATGTAAAGAAAAAAAAATTAAGTTTAGATTGGATAGGTCGAATAAATCAAATTTTTATTCAAGAAACTTAATTAGAAACAAGATTATTCCAGAACTAGAGAAAATTAATCCTAACATAAGAAAGTCGATTAATAATTTATCTAAAATAATTGATAAAGAATCAAGCAATAAAATTCTTTCTAATAATGAATTTCAAGGAATGAACTTAGCCGAAGCAAAAGCAATTATTTTAGATAGATTAAATAATTTAGAAAATTCTGAAAAGGGATATTTTTTTTCTTATGATCACCATCAAATGATTGAAGATGTGCTATTGGGAAAATCAAAATCTGAGAATTTACCTGGTGATATTATTTTAAATGAAAAAGATGGTTATTTTATTCTTGAAAACCTTAAGAATAAGAGGAAACTAGAAGATTTTAGATTAAAAATAAAAATCCCTGGTAAAGCAAGAATTAATGATCAAATAACATTAGTTTCTAAAATAATAAATACTCCATCAAATCTGATTATAAATAATGAAAATAAAATATTTATAAGTGAAAAATTTATTAATAAAAATTTATATATAAGATCAAAAAGAGACGGAGACAGATTGCATCAATCTAAAGATATGGCATTTTCAAGTAGAGTAAAAAAAATTATTTCAAATAATAAAAAAAAGAAAGAAAATGTGCTTTTACTTTGCACCGAAAAACAGATTTTGTGGATTATTGGAGTTAGACAATCAATTGATTCATATGTCCAAAAGAAAGATAAAAAAGTATTAGAGTTTTCTTTACTAAAAAATTCTATTTAACCTTGAAGAAACATTTATTCCTGGTTTTCTCCCTCGCCTAGCTATGTCATTTCCATCAATATTCTTAATATCAGCTCTAAATTTAATATTAGAACCTCTAGCTATATAATTATCTATCGCAAAACCTGAGACAGGCGATTTTTCTTCAACATATTTAGATATATCTTCAGGTGATAAGTCTCCACTTACATAAATTTCTGCTCTATCAATATTTTCACCCTTAAGTTTTAGAGATATTTCTTCAACTAAACTTGGAGTAATACCTCCTCTTTCAGGAGGGGTTTCTATACGAATACCTCTCAGAGATTCTTTTAAGGCCTTACCTACTTGAATAGCCTCTTCTACCTCATCTTTGAAGGTATCAATTAACACAACTCTCGGTACATTTTTCTCCATATGTCTGTCGAATGCTAGTGCAGCTCTGACTGTTTCTCCCATTATAAGGACTAGTGAATGAGACATAGTTCCTGAGGGAGTAGTATTAGTTAATTTACCACCAATAATTGAGCTCACTGCAGAACATCCTCCAATATATGCAGAATAATCAACTTGGCCTGCAACTGATGGATGAACAGATCTTGAAGCAAAGCTTACAACAGGTATACCTGATGCCGCAACAACACAATTATGAGCGGCAGTAGCCCATGAGCTACACGAAGTTAATGTACCTAACATTGAAGTTTCATAAAGACCAAAATTAGCAAATCTTGATCTAATTCTGATTACAACTTCGCCTTTAGAGACTTCATTGCCTTCTTGTAATGCCCATAGTTCTCTATCAGCTTCAGGAAGAACATTCTCTAGCAAATCAATAATTTGATTTATACCACAAACTACTCCTTCTGACATTGCTTCAATTTCATAAGTCACGAATGGGTTTAAGCCTTCATTTCTCAAAATATTTAGTGTTCGGTGATGATAAACTTCAGAAGTATCTCCAACTATAAGAGATCTATTTATTGGTATCTTTTCATTATTTGTCATAGGTTTATAATTATACTATTTTTTTGAATAATTTTAATCTAAGCTTTATCAATCCAATTAAATCTTCAATAGCAGTTGTAAGTATGTTTACACTAGTATTTGGATCATCAACCCAAACTACTGGTATTTGATCAATTTTTAGATTTTCACTCCTCGCCATAATAATAAATTCAGTATCAAAAAACCATTTATCATTAGAAACATTATTAATTATCTGATTTATTCTAGTCCTCTTAAAAGCCTTAAATCCACATTGCATATCATCTATCCCACTAAAAGGAAAGAATAACTTAATAATAAAGTTATATGATCTAGAAGTAATTTCTCTAATCATTTTTCTACCAATAACTTTTGAACCATTTGATAATCTAGATCCAATAGATATATCATATCCATACTTGTATATAGAGTCTATAAGTGGGATCAAAAACTTTAGATCCGTAGATAAATCTATATCCATGTATGCTACTATCTCACTTTTTGATTTATCTACTGCAGTCTTAATAGCTCTTCCTCTACCTCTTTCAGATAAATGTATATATTTATCTACAATTTTTTCTTTAAGCATTTTTTTTACAACCAATTTTGTTTCATCAGTAGATCCATTATCAACTACAGTTATATTGAATGAATATTGAAGATTTTTTGAAACGAAACCTCTAACTTTCTCTAATTGGGCTCTTAAGGAATTGGCCTCGTTTAAAACTGGGAAAATGAGTTCAACATTCATCATTAATGGGAAAAATGCCTTTTATTAGTAAATATCATAGAAATTCCATATTGATTTGCTCTTTGAATAACTTCATTATCCTTCAGCGAACCTCCTGGTTGCAAAATAGTCTTAATATTATGTTTATATGCTATATCAATACTGTCAGGAAAAGGGAAGAATGCATCTGAAGCTAATATTGATTTTTCAGTCAATAATTGCTTAGCTCTTGATAGCGCAAGGTTAACACTATTGATTCTATTAGGTTGACCAGACCCAATACCTAAAATAGATTTTCCTTCAGCGATTACAATTGCATTAGACTTAACAAATTTTGTAGCATTCCAAGCAAAAAGAAGATTGTCATATGAATCTATATCGGGCTTTGATTTTGTTACAAAATTCCAATCGCTTACTTTTTCTATTTGGTTATCTTTTTCTTGAAATAAGACACCACCGTTAATAGTTCTATATTCATATTTTTCTTTAGAAAATTTAGATAAGAGTAATCTAATATTTTTTTTCTTACTCAAAATCAAAAAAGCTTGATCAGAATATGATGGAGCAATTACAACATCATAAAAAGTTTTAGATATCTCTTTAGCAGTATCTGGTTGAACTTCGGTATTTAATCCTATTATTCCTCCAAATGCTGATATAGGGTCACCTTTAAGCGCATTTTGATAAGCAGTTAATTGATCATTATTTGACGATAAACCACAGGCATTAGTATGTTTTATTATGCTTACAGTATGATCAGAGAAAAAATTAGCTGAAGAAAATGCAGCATCTGCATCTAGAAAATTCAAATAGGACATTGCTTTACCATGTAATAATTTGGAATTAGCAACTCCTTCATTAGTATTAGAGTAAATTCCTGATTTTTGATGAGGATTTTCTCCATATCTTAAATTAAATAATTTATTTTGAGAAATTTTTAATGTATCTGGAATATCTTTCTCATCAAAATTAGAGTTTAGATATCGAGAAATATTTACATCATACTTAGAAGTTCTCTCGAATACTTTGAATGCAAGTTTTTTTCTATCTTGCAATGATAATGTTTTAGAAATCAACTTCTCTGCAAACCATTTATAGTCATTAGGATCTACAAGAACAGATACTCTATGAAAATTTTTAGCTGCAGCCCTAAGCATAGAAGGCCCTCCTATATCGATATTTTCTATTATTTCATCTTCTGAAGAATTTGGATCCTCAATAACTCTTTCAAAAGGATATAAGTTATTTATTATTACATCAAAGGGTTCAATTTTATATTTCCTTAATTCTTCAAGATGTTTTGAATTAGAGATATTGGCTAAAATTCCACCGTGTATCTTTGGGTGAAGAGTCTTAACTCTGCCGTCCAAGATTTCATCAAATTCAGTTATTTCTGATATAGATTGAGCTTTTATATGCAAATTTTTAATATGATTTAACGTACCACCAGTTGAAAAAATTTCATAATTTAAGGAATTCAATACCTTGCATATTTTATCTAAACCGGTTTTGTCATAAACACTAATTAATGCTCTCATTTCATACCTGAATTATTCTATGACTACGCTTTCTTCATTTATATTTTTTGGAACTAATTCACCTAATAACCAAGAATCCTTGCACTGATCTAGTATATTCTGAGAATTATTAGGATCTACTATTAGAACTAATCCTACACCCATATTAAAAACTTCAAACATTTCTTTCTCATTTAGGTTCCCTTTTTGATGAATATACTTGAAAAGATTAGGAATATTCCATGAATTCTTAGAAATTTTAGCTTGAAGATTATTAGGAAAAACTCTAGGAAGATTTTTATAAAGGCCTCCTCCTGTTATATGAGAAATAGCTTCAATATCATTAATAAATGTAAAAATATCTGACAAATATTCTCTATGAGGTTCAGCTAATAATTCTCCTAAATTTCTTTCTTCATTAGGAACTTTTTGAGATAAGTTTTTTATACTTGAGTCAGTATCAAAAATTGATCTAACTAAAGAAAATCCATTTGTATGAAGACCACTTGAAGGCATTCCTATAAGCTTGAACCCTTCTTTTACTCTTTCTTTAGACTTAAGATTATTTTTTGTAACCGAACCTACCATAAAGCCAACTACATCATAGTCATATTCATTGTATACACCAGGCAAAGTTGCTGTTTCTCCACCTATGACCGCACAATTAATTTTCGAACATGCTTCTGATATACCCTCAACAATTTCTAATACTACTTTTTCGTCTAACTTACCAAAAGCTAAATAATCAAGAAAATATAAAGGTATTGCTCCTTGAGGAATCAAATCATTTATACAATGATTTACGATATCAATTCCTAAATTTTTATGTAGGCCCATTTTCCCAGAAATCTTGACTTTTGTTCCCACTGAATCTGTTGTTGATACTAATATAGAATCTTTTGGCAAATTATCTGTCAAGAATAATCCACCAAATCCATCATTATTCTTTATAACATTTTTATTATGAGTAGAGCTAACATTATTAACTAATTTATCTTTTATCAAATCTGATTTATCTAAATCTACACCAGCTTTTTTATAACTAAAATTTGAATTCATTTCTAATTTTTTTCTTTTATTTTCTCTAAATGAAATTTATCAAAATCTAACTGAACAGGCATTGGGTAGTCACCTGTAAAGCAAGCTTTACAATAGCTATTTTTATTTGAATTCACAGATGTTATCAAGGCATCTAAACTTAGAAATCCTAAAGAGTCTGCACCAATTATTTTTCTTATATCATCTATACTAAATTGGTTGGCTAATAATTCAGATGTTGTAGCCATATCAACTCCAAAATAACACGGAGAAGTTATAGGGGGAGAAGAAACTCTCATATGAACTTCTTTGGCTCCAGCATCTCTTATCATTTCTATAACCCTAGTAGTAGTTGTACCTCTGACAATAGAGTCATCAATTAGGATTATTTTTTTATCCTTAACTACTTGATTTAGAACATTAAATTTTGTCTTAACCCCAAGCTCTCTCAATTTTTGATTAGGTGATATGAAAGTTCTACCAACATATCTATTTCTAATTAATCCTTCTGTATAAGGGATTTTACTTTGATTTGAATACCCTATGGCTGCAGGAATTGCTGAATCCGGAACTCCAACTACTATGTCAGCATCAACTGAATGTTCTTTTGCTAAGCTTTCTCCCATCTTAACTCTAGATTCATAAGCTAATTGCCCATCAATTATGGAGTCAGGTCTTGAAAAATAAATTTGTTCAAAAATACACATCTTATGATCATTTGACCTAGAATTATACTTAGAAGACTGGATACCTTCTTTATTTATTACAACTGTTTCTCCATTATCAATTTCTCTTACAAAATCTGCTCCTATATGAGACAAGGCTGATGATTCAGATGAAAGGATCCATGAACCTTCTTTTTTTCCCAGACACAATGGCCTGATACCCAAAGGATCTCTTGCTCCGATTAATTCATCTTTTGTCATAATAAGTATAGAAAAGGCACCCTTAATATATCTCATACAATAATTTGATCTATCAAACCAATCTTTTCCTAATGAATTAGCATACATATGTGCAATAACTTCTGAGTCAGCAGTTGTCTTATAATCAATTTGAAATTCTGATAAAAACTTTTCTTTTAGTTCTTCTGTGTTGACTAAATTACCATTATGCCCGAGCGCAATTTCTCCATTTATGCCCCTAACAATTAAAGGTTGAGCATTTTTTTTTGAATCACTTCCTGTAGTTGAATATCTAGTGTGCCCAATACCTAAATTACCCTTTAAGTTTGATGCATGAATATTTTTAAATACATTTGCTATAAGACCTGTATCTGTTTTTTTGAATAATTTAGATCCATCTGAAGTAGCAATTCCCGCACTTTCTTGACCTCTATGTTGTAGAGCAAAAAGACCTAGGTAAATAGATTCTGCAACTTGTTCTTTAGGACTTATTATCCCAAAAACCCCACACTCTTCGTTTAGAGATTCAATGGCCATTGATTTTCTTTGCTGTTTATAATGCAAGTAACTTAATGTTTGCATCATAGAACTTATTTATAAAGTAGATATCTAATAGGTTTTTAAGCTTTTTAATATAATCGTTGAATTATATTTGATTTATATAAAAAATATAAATAATCAATTAACTATGAAAAAATTTATTAAATCTTCTAGACCTAAACAAGTACTTAAGAATTTTATAATTTTTGTACCATTTTTTTTTACATTAGAAAAATGGAGAATTCTAAGTTTTGATGAAAATATTACACTTATTACTAATAATTTTCTAGCGTTCATATCTTTTTGTTGTGCATCAATTATTGGATATCAAGTAAATGATTTGATGGATAGAGAATATGACAAAAATCATCCCATTAAAAAAAATAGGCCAATCTCTTTAGGATTAATTAGTATTCTAGAAATAGTTATTTTCATAATAATTCTTTTCTTGATAAGTATTGCTTGTGCATATGTTGTAGATTCTAAAATAATTTATATAATATTTTCTTACATAATCTTAAGTTTTTCTTACTCAAGATTAATTAAAAGTATTCCTGCTTTAGACATACTTTGCATCAGTATCTTTTATATTACAAGAATGATAGTAGGAACATTATCAATTAATTTTGAAATATCTATTTGGCTATACATATTAACTTTTTTAGCATCTTTATTAATAATCTTAATAAAAAGATTTTCTGAATCAAAGCATTATAAAAATGTTAGGTATAGTGATATTCGAGTTTTTTATTCAAAGAAATATGTCCCTAGAGTAATTTATTTAGTTTTAATACTAAATATTTTATTTTATGCTATATATTGTTTTTCAGAAATCCTAAGTAATCAAAGAAACTTTTTATTTCTAATAACTTCCATCTTTTTTTCATATGGAATTTATAGATATTATAAAGTTACATCTCAAGGTAATTTGGGAGAGTCTCCTGAAGAGGTAATCATAAAAGATAAGCACATTATAGCTTCAGTAATTTTTTATCTAACAACTATGACAGCAGCGTCTGAATTAAATTTTTAAATAATTTTTAAGACCTTCTAAACCCGAAATTTCAGTACTCTTAGAAGAAATTTTAGATGCAGCTTTGCCTGCTTTTTCTAAATTTTTAGTCTTGAGATAAACATCTATAAATATTCCTGCGTATACATCTCCTGCTCCTATAGAATCAATTACTTTAGCTTTATGCGCAGGAATATTTATAGTTTTATTGGATGAAAAAATTGTAGAACCCTTATCACCATGGGTTATAACCAATATTTTTGACAATTTTAATAATATGGATAGGTCAATCTTAGCTGAAGAAATTTCTTCATGAGAAAAAAAGATTAGGTCAAAACATGGAAATTCTGATAATAAAGAAAAATCAATTTTTATTTTTCTTTGATTGAAATTTCTAATCCATCCTTGAGGAATAGATGCAGAAAACACATCTTTATTATTTCTTAAAATATCTTTGGTATCTAAAATATTTATTTCATCTAGAATTGGAACAAAAAAGATAACGTCATCATGAATTTTTTTTCTTTTTAGAAATCTTAAGTCTAAATGATCAGCTCTACTTACTAGACACATTTCTCTTAATAAATCTTTATAACTAACCTTAAACTTTGTGGTTACATTAGATAAAGAAAAAATAGATTTTATACTTGGATCAAAAATTTCTGTCGGATAATCTCTACCAAAAGATGATATAACAGTAACATTTTGATCAGCTTTCACTAGTAGATTTGAAATATAAGCAACTGATCCGCCAAGTTGTTCAGTTGAATCATCGAGTATATCAATAGAGGTATTCCCTATAACTAATGAGCTGATCACCTTTTAGTTTTCTGATGGATTAATTAC
>CETB01003697.1_pt1 | contig 53358 bp, 39 predicted proteins | sample 356381 | NCBI WGS metagenome assembly CETB01 (sample SAMEA2622545, study PRJEB7988) | marine metagenome | biome: marine biome (ENVO:00000447); feature: deep chlorophyll maximum layer (ENVO:xxxxxxxx); material: "saline water (ENVO:00002010), including plankton (ENVO:xxxxxxxx)" | depth 155 m | reverse complement strand
GCCCTAGTCCATCTAGGAGCCCCTCCCAATAGAGTGGAATCACAATATCAGAGCCCTCATGGCGATGAACCAGCCCCAAAGTCATCAGTGAGGATTTGACTAATCCGTGCCGGTAGACCTCGGTCCACCGAGGCCACTCCCCTAGAACTGGATCTTCAACTCCGATAGAATCTCTATCGAAAGAGTAGGGCCACCCCTCGACCGAATCCTCTATTCTCAGAGCAGAGCCTTCGATTTTACCTTTGGAGACAATTTCATCAATCAAGGGAGGAATGAACTGGATTGGCAAGTCTGACCACCAGAGGTTCCATGGAGGCGGAATCGCCGTTCCAAAACTCTTGCAGATTCCTGTGACCATGTCCCAAGAAAGATCCAAACTCTTGAGATAGGAGTTCCAATCCCTCTTCCTGATCGACCTATCTCGTTGCGACTCCCCACCTCGATTTATTGCCCCATTGAATGGCATCCCTGGAGGTAATTTTCCAATCTTAACCCCGATTAACTCTGCGAAATCCCCAATTTTCTCTTGTGAATCGAGAGATTCTGCAAGATCAACCGACCACCAATCTTTGGAATAAGAGGATGGGGACAGGGATTTGTTATTCTCTAGGAATTCTCCATATCCAACTAGAATTTCTCCAGCATCCCATATGGAGTCCAATTCTGGTTCGCATCTCCTCCAATCCTCCCGATCCCTGACTCTAACGAAATCTCCGTTGTTCAGTAGTACGGTAGGCCCGTCGATCTCCAAACATGGAGTAACTGCACATGCCTTGCCAGGCCCCTCAATCTTCATCTGAGTCCCTACAGATAGGAATCCGCCCAGTGCTTCCATTGTGATTGGATTAAGGCCAGCTGCTGCAAGGCCCGTAGCTCTACTCCTCCCATATCTTAGTCTGAAACCTCCAGGTTCTCGTGGCTCCCCGAAAACTGGTCTCCCAGCAATCACGTCATCCATGTACCGACTTTCTTTCTCTAGAACTCTTCTCTTAATCTCGGTAGACCCCGAATTTTCACCCTTCTTCTTGTCAACGAATTTGGAAATGAAATCCCATCCCGGAACTCCCAATCTCTCTGTGTGATTGCGGATCTTTGGAGCCTTTAGGCACAACCCTTCTCCAATTACAAGCATCACTCCCCCTCTGACTCTAGTTCTGAAAGAACCATTCTCGTTGACTATGTTACGAACCTCTTTGTAACCAGCACACTCCATCCTCTCTGTCTCTTCGCCGTTGATCATGACAGGGCACTCGTTTACGATTAGCTCCGTCTCTTCCGGTGGTGGTTTGTATTGGAGATTTGCACGATAAAGTCCGAATTCCTCCTTCACCCTCTCTACTTCCGGGACAGTAGGAAGGTACCTTCCTACCCCAATCTCTCTTCTCAGTATGTCCCCGATTAGCACTCCTAGAGCTTGGGCAGTCCCCCCAGCAGCTCTTATGGGACCGCAGAAATCGATGGAAAGGAACTCCGAACCATCGGAGTTACTCATTATCCTGACCTCACCAATTCCATCCAATGGAGCCACTAGGACAGCCTCTGTAAGTACTGCCAAACCAACCCTCAGCCCTGAATCAATCGCTCTCCTTCTATCCCCAGTTGCGGCATGCATCTCCTTTGTTACAAAAATTGCAATCATTATCGCCGCAGTTTCTCTATCGTGCCGCTGCAAAAGATCCCTCAGATGATCTTCTATTTTCAGAGGCCCCCCCTTCCTCTTTTCAGGGTCAGTGAAAAGGTAAGGGTCCTCCAGAAGTTTCTCTGTGCGGCTCGCCAAATCAGAAGCTCTCGGTATCTCAACAGACTCAGAAAAGTCCAGACCCTTCTTTTTTGCCTCTATTGCGATGGAATATGCAATTTCTATTTCTTTGTCTAGGGATTCGTAATAATCAGAACGTTCGTTCTCAAGCCTCTTTACATCCATTTCTTCGGCTCTGATGTTTCTGGACATGCCTTCCCCTCGCTACAGCACTACGCACTCGGAAGAGACCGTTCAAGAACATTCACCGCTATCTTACTGGAAAAACACTCCAACAAAGGGAATATTCATCACATTATGTCTGGGCCAGAACAGGTAGGATGACATCGACTTCAGTGGAACAGGCCCGAGAAAGACTAATCGATAGAATACGTGATTTGGCTTACCTATTCTCCGAAGAAGAGGGCTTTACGCTGGCCAGTGGAAGAAATAGCCAGCACTTCTTTGACATGAAACCCGTGATGATGGATCCAGAATGCGCTCATCTCCTTGGTGTACTAATCCATGACCAAATCGAAAATTATGACATGGTTGATGCAGTTGGAGGACTCGAGTTAGGAGCTGTTCCGCTAACTGGCATTTCCATCGCTAAGGCCGGTAAAGGCTCCTCACTTCGAGGATTCATAGTCAGGAAGGAACCTAAGGGTAGGGGGGGGAGAAAAACTGGAAATCCACCCGGTATCGAAGGCTCAAGCTTAGAACCCGGTAACAGAGTGGTGCTTCTAGAAGACGTGACCACGACAGGAGGCTCCGCTTTGAAGGCAGCCGAAATGCTCAAACAGATGGGTTGCGAGGTAATATGTTGCATAACAATATTGGATAGACAAGAGGGAGGCTCAGAAGCGTTTGAGGAGGCTGGAATCCCCTTGGTTCCACTCACTCTAAAGTCCGATATTGCGAGTTGAAGAGATGGGGCACCACGAGATCGATCCAGATAATCTGCCATATCACCCTTCCAAGCTAGAGAGAAAGGAGTATATTGGAATTGGAGAGTTTCTTTCTGTGGACATGAGAGTTGGAATTATTGATGACGTACAGGAATTCCCCGAAATGAGGAAACCATCCTACAAGATTAGGGTAGATTTCGGACCAATCGTTGGAAAGTTGTGGAGCTCAGCCCAGATTACAAACTATTCTCGTTCCCAGCTAATCGGAAGGACCGTTGTAGCAGCGATTAACCTAGGGGAGAAGACACTCCCAACCGGCTTCGTTTCACAGTTCCTTGTTTTGGGAGCGCTCGATGCAGATGGAACCGTAAGACTCTTGGAACTCCCTGAAGGAACCCTCGTCGGATCAATAGTTGCATAGCCTCTCTCCAATACCATATTGAACTTGTTTTTCTAAAATTGCAATATGACATACGTAAGGATGACGACGAGCGCCGGAGAGATAGATATTCAATTGTATACAGAAGAATGCCCAGAGACTACGAACAACTTTCTGAAGTTAGTAGACGATGGATTCTATGATGGACTACATTTTCACAGGGTCATCAAGGATTTCATGATTCAAGGTGGATGCCCCCATTCCAGTGATCCAAATAACGGAAGAGCCGGTACTGGGGGCCCTGGTTGGCGAATCCCTTGCGAACCCTCAGCACTGGCAAAGCAACACGATAAGCCAGGGATATTCTCAATGGCAAACGCCGGGAGAGACACTGGTGGTTCCCAGTTCTTTCTCACAACGATACCTACGCCCTGGCTCGATGGGAACCATGCGGTTTTCGGGGAGGTTGCCAAAGGGATGGAAGTGGTCAGAGAAATAGAATCAACCGAGACTCGCCCTGGAGATAGGCCGGTATCGCCACAGAAGATAATCCAAGTAGAGAGAGTGTGAGAATAGAGCAAATATATTTATTAATAACTTATTAATAGAATAACCATGGCAAAGCACCGTGTCGGCGATCGTAGAATAATTACAGTCAGCATTCCCGAGGATCTAGCTAGGAGATTGGATGCTAGAGTTGGCAAGGGTAGGGAGGAAGGAAGATCCGCCACCATTTCCAAGATGATTGAGAAGTCCCTGTCTGGAGGGCACGTCAGTCCGTACTCTTCCGAATCTATAGAGCCCCTCAAGCCAAAGAAGACCAATCTCAAAGTGAGGATTGAGATTGATACAATGGGCGAGATAGAGGTTCCTGCTGACAGGTATTATGGCGCGCAGACCGCTAGATCATTGGTAAACTTCGACATAGGAGATGACATGATGCCCAGATCGGTAATTCGTGCATTTGGAATTCTGAAGCAAGCAGCTGCGGAGACAAATGTGAAACTAGGAGTCCTGGAAGGTGACATCGGCAATCTAATTTCAAAAACGTGCGAAGAGGTAATTTCTGGATCTCTGGACTCTCATTTTCCACTCAGGATTTGGCAGACAGGTTCAGGGACTCAGACAAACATGAATGCAAACGAGGTAATTGCAAATAGGGCAATTGAGATTTCCGGGGGAAAGTTGGGAAGTAAATCTCCGGTACATCCGAATGATCACGTTAACCGAGCACAATCTAGCAATGATACGTTTCCGACGGCGATGCATATTGCTGCCGCTGAGGAAATACAACATCGTCTAATTCCCTCGGTACTGAAACTCCGACACTCTCTTTCCGAGAAGGAGGAAGGGTTTGGAGACATTGTAAAGATTGGACGGACTCACCTAATGGATGCAGTCCCACTAACTCTAGGACAGGAGTTTGGCGCATACGTGTCAATGTTGGATGCCGACATACTCAGAATCCAAGTGGCACTGAACGATTTGTATGAACTAGCTCTAGGGGGGACTGCAGTTGGAACTGGACTCAATACCCATCCCGACTTTGCGGAAATAGTAGCTCAGAAAATCTCAGAGAAGACGGGCCTTCCATTCATCAGTGCTGAGAACAAGTTCGCACAATTGGCAGCACACGATGCAATCGTAGCAGCCTCAGGGGCTCTGAACACAGTCTCTGTATCGTTGATGAAGATCGCCAATGACATCAGATGGCTCGGCTCGGGACCTAGATGTGGTTTTGGCGAACTATCACTTCCAGCGAATGAGCCCGGTTCGAGCATAATGCCTGGAAAGGTCAATCCTACACAGTCAGAGGCCATGACAATGGTCTGTTCCCAGGTAATGGGCAACCATGTTTCCATATCTATAGGTGGAAGCCAAGGAAACTTCGAACTGAACGTCTTCAAGCCAATGATGATTCATAATCTACTGCATAGCACAAGGCTTCTTTCAGACAGCTGCGTATCTTTCTCTGAAAATTGCATCTTGGGGCTTACGGCAAACGAGGAGAAGATAGCCGAGCATCTTGAGAACTCATTGATGCTTGTTACCGCTTTGAATCCGCACATCGGATACGACAATGCTGCAAAGATCGCCAAGAATGCTCATGAGAAAGGACTCACACTCCGACAAAGCGCTATCCAGCTAGATATGGTTAACGAGGAGCAGTTCGAAGAATGGGTCAGACCCGGCGACATGACGGGGCCCAGCGAATAAGGAAGGGCTCCGCTAGTCTTCAGAAATAGTACTGGGCCGATATCAGGTGGGAGCAACAGGGGGTTCCGCACATGGGGGAGCTTCCCCCCCTGTTAACTCCGCAGGGTCCGGGTGTCCCCCGGGCCCGAAGGCCCGGGTTTCCCCGGGTAGACGACTCTGGAACTTCGTGCTCTTCCTTTGTCATTTTCCGACTCTTGAGAGATCTCCCTCTCATTCGCCGCATCCGTTTCTGGTCCTTCGTCTCCGCTCTTCCTTTCACGTCTCGATACTGGCTTCTCCACGGGTCTCCCCGCCCTTGTTGCCTGGTGTTTCCTTAGGTTTCCTTCCCCTTCCTTGCGTCCGGTTTTCTCCACCTCTTTCCTCACCTACACGACCCAGGTTCATTCTCTTCCCCCTACGCATGTGTACCTCTTCAGCTCCTATCTCGCTCTCCCCTTCCTTGCGTCCGGTTTGTCCGATTTATTCGCCGCGGCCTTTGCGTCCACAGACGCTCCAGCCTCTCCCCAATCTCCTTTCGGATCTCGGTTCGACCGCCCCGGTTTCGGGGCTCGGTTTTTGTGGCCCGCGAGTCGCGCCGAAGCGCCCTCACACCACTCCCCCGGAGCGGCAAAGGACACAGGGTGATGGGTGGCTCATAAACATTTCGTAGATATTGGAGCAGTTCACTGGAAATAGGGGTATTCGGAAGTGTTTTTCCACTGCAAATTAGACGCCTCGCAGTGCACGTATTCTCTTCCTCATCTCTGAGTCTCTTCCAGAATCGGGGTCTCTTCCTGGGAGCCGTTTGAAACGACGCCGAACAACATCCTTCTCGATTACATGGATGCATCCAGCATCGTCACCTAGGCAAATCGTATTTTCCGTACCGAAACAAGTTACAATTCTAGAATGGTGAGAGATCTCAAGTTGAACACTCCCGATTGAAGAATCTACTAGGAAAATCGCCCCTCCTTCATTCCAAGAAGTGTACCAAACACCTGCATTCTCGTTCAATGAAGGTCCGAAGGAAACGACATCAATAGAATCAAACGAATCTATGCTCCAAGAACCAAAAGAATCGCTGGTTGAAACACCTCCAGATTCTAATCCAACAACCCAACCACTTCTACAATCGATTGAGCAAACAGCGGAGTTTCCGAAACTTGCCGTAGAAAATCCTCCTTCATCAATTTCGGTTACCGAACCATTGCTATGTCCGAGAACCACACCTCCCCCTACTAATTTGCATCCAACAGTTATCGGATGTTTTTCTTCCAGTTCTAGGTACTCAATCCCCTCTTCGGAAGCAATAGCATATCCACACTTGGGACGACTGAGCCCCATCAGAGCCCGTCCTTGAAAATCAGAAAGAGACCAGGCCCTGCCTACTGTGTCCCATCTGTTCCTAACCTCCCCAGAGTGGTCAATTTGCCATATCGCTCCCTCGGAATAGTCCTGAATCTCGAAATTGTAGACTGAAGAAGTGACCCAAATGAAATCGGATGAAACCGCAACTAGATCACTTGAACCCTCCAGTTCGACACTCCAAGCCTCTTTGCCAGACCCCAGCTCAATTGCGTGAACTCTATCTGATTCCGTGAAGAAAAGCCAGCCATCATTGGAATCGGCATCTGAACAAGGACCCTCGAAACTCAATCTCCACATCTCGGTTCCATTGGAGATTTCCCAGCATGCAACCTCTCCCGATCTAGAACCAGACACTAGAAATTCCCCCGTCATTCTGACGAAGGCGCACTCCCCCTCCACCTCCCTAACAAGGGATGAGTAGTCTTGGAGACTAGCTACTGTCATGGGAATCCCGCTCTTTTCAAGCACTAACTCCGTAAAGCCTCTCAACCTTAGAGCCAAGATATCTTATGAAAGCATCAGGAGAAGGCTCTGCTCCAGTGGCCTCTTTGATCAATTCTGCTGGCTCAAGCACGCTTCCTCTGGAGTGGACATTATCCCTCATCCATTTGAGTAGATGGGAGAATTCTCCTTCCCTAACCTGAGTATCGTGTTCCGGAAGGTCCTTCCTGGCAGACTCAAGCAGCTGAGCAGCGTATAGATTTCCAAGGGTGTACGTGGGGAAGTAACCTATTGCACCCATTGACCAGTGAATGTCTTGAAGAACCCCTAGTGAGTTGTTTGTAGACCTGATTCCTAGGTACTCTTGATACATTTCGCCCCAAGCATCGGGAAGATCGTCTACATCGATATCACCGGCAATGAGCTTCTTCTCTATTTCGTACCTGATCATGATGTGCAAATTGTATGTGGCCTCGTCAGCATCCACTCTGATTAGCCCCGGCTCCACTAAGTTAACTGCCTGCCACAGTTGTTCTGCGCTGACTCCTTCCATATTCTCCGGGAAGAACTTCCTCCACAATGGAATGGACCATTCACAAAACTCTCTCGACCTTCCTACTTGATTCTCCCAAAGACGGCTTTGGCTCTCGTGAATTCCAAGGCCGTTTGCTTTCCCAGCTGGCTGGAAGTCCAACTCTCTGGGTCGGCCCTGCTCATAGGTCCCATGGCCAGTTTCATGCATTGAACCAAACAGGGATCCGAACGGCTCTTCTTCACTGTAGCGCGTGGTCCACCTAACATCATCGGGATTGGGTCCTCCACAGAAGGGGTGTGTGGAGAGATCTCTCCTACCAGCTGAGAAGTCGAAGCCCATTGCCTCTGAAACGCTTTGGCTCAACCCTTCCTGCGCTTTCTGACTCCAAGTTTTTCCGTTTACCCATGATAGGTCGGGCCTCTCATCCTTCTCCACTACAGCTTTAATCAGGGGGGACACATTCTCCCTCAGACCCGAGAAAAGCGGGTCGAGCCTTTCCACGTTTAGTCCCCTCTCATAAAGATCAAGCAGTGCATCATATCTCAGACAATCGTACCCGAAGAAGTCCGCTTTCATCCTGGCATGATTAATTGCTATCTCCAGATCGTCACGGAAAATTGAGAAATCGTCCTTCTCTCTAGCCTCTGTCCAAGAAATCAGAGCCTTCGATCGATGCTTAGCCATCTCTTCAACGAACTCGGTAGGTAATTTTGTCGCTCTGTCGAAAGACTCCCTTATTAGTCTGATATTGGCCAATTGAATGCCCCCTAGCTCTTCGTCGGACCCAACCTCATCCAATATCTCCCCTATCCTAGGATCAGTTAGCCTCTCATGTGCTGTCTTAGAAATCCATGCAAGTTGCTCCGCACGCAATGGTGCTGCTTTGGGTGGCATCATTACTTCCTGATCCCAACTCAGTAGGCTCCCTATCTGCCCAATTAAGTCGATATCCTTCAGCCTCGTAAGCAACTCTTCGTATGCATCCACGTCTCTTCCAGAGAGGACCTAGACACATATGTTGCGGCCGGCTAAACTCTTGGAAGGAAAGGGAGTGTTGATAGCACTCACCACCAATAGAGCCCCTGTGAAGCTATGTCGAAGCCTCAACTAGTAGAATCTCTAAATCAAGCTCTAGCTTGGGAACTCAGAGCAATCGCATTGTATGCCCATTACTCTGCTTACGTTTCTGGGATTCATAGGCTTCATTTGTCTGCTCACTTCAACAATGAGGTAAACGAGTCTGTGACACATGCAGCGACGGTTCGTTCAGCCATCGTAAAACTGGATGGTACCGCTATTACCGAGAGAGATGCCTCTCCGATAGTTCACACTTCAAATTACAAGAAAATGCTGGAAGAGGCATATCAAACAGAGAAGTCGGCAGCGGAAATTTATGCAAGGATATTGCCATTGGTAGAGGAAATAGGAGATTCGGAGCTTTACGACTCTTTGGAAGTCGTTTATTTCGACGAGCAACGCTCTGTCGAGGAACTAAGGATGATGATGAAGGAATAGTCAGAAACGAACTCTCCCATCTCCCTAATATTGATGCAGACACGCCCAACCGTGCATATAGTGCCCGAATGCGTTTTTCATCGAACCCCCCTGATGGTCTTGCTCTTGTTGGCTCCAGCATTTTCAGGTTGCATGGGTGACAATTCTACCGAATCACAGGATCTAGAAGAAGAACACTGGCTCCCTCGAGTAGAGGATCGTTCTAATCTGATTTATCGGGACGATGATGTATTCAGTAGAGTTTCAATTAACGGCTCATATGGCATCGATGCAGTAAGGTCGATTTATGTTCCAGTTCCAGACATTACTGTCTCGGACGGAGGGGCCGGTGTTACCGGTGGAGCCGAAGTCCACCTCGGCCTCTGGCTCCCAATCATTGAAGGATGCGATATGGACGCTTTAGAAGTTCAAGAGGAGTGCAGAGTTCCAATAATTACCGAAATCGGACCATACTATGATGATGGGGATGTAGACGCCTTGACTCCAGCAGATAGGTTGGGGAGATTTCTAATCGAGAACCTTGTGCCTCATGGTTTCGGAATAGCCCAAGTAAGCGTTTTCGGAACAGGAGAATCAAACCATTGCATGGATCTTATGGGTTTAGATGAACAATTGGGCATTCATGCAGCAATTGAGTACCTCGGGAAGGCACCGTTTTCAAACGGAAATGTCGGGGCTATAGGGAAATCGTACGACGGCTCTACACCCTGGGAAGCTGCTGCACTAGGATCACCCCACCTCAAGACGATAGTACCTATGTCAGGACTAATCGGGGTACACGATCTAATGTGGAGAAATGGAAGCATGGAGGCTAGAGGCGCTATTATGCATAATGGGGTGTATGGCAGTTTCGGCCTAGATGGGAATCTAGAGGATGCACAGAATGCTTGTGAAGGATACATGGAGGGATATTACGCAGGAGTTGGAGCATACCTAACTGGGGACAATCTGGCTTGGACTGGAAGTGATTATTGGGAGGAAAGGCACTTCCTAACAAGAGCAATTCAGAACTACAATGGTTCTGTCTACATCATACATGGATTGCAGGATTGGAATGTCGATCCACACATGGCCTTCCCCGTTCACAACATCATGATTGATGCTGGATTTGAAGTAAAGGGACTATACGGTCAATGGGGTCACGATTACCCAGATAGAAAATCTGGCCACGAGGGGCTGAATTCTGGTAGGGGGGCAGAAGCATACCCTTACACGCTAAGATGGGACTGGGCAGATGACCTGCTAGAGTGGTTCAACTACTACCTAATGGACAAGGGTCCGAAACCTAGACTGATTGCCGAAGTGCAAGATAACACGGGTGGTTGGCGAGTCGAGAATGCATACCCCCCAGAAGACATACACTGGATTGAAATGGATATGGACTATTGTTCCATTATAGGGGGAAGTGATACCATCACCTCTACTTCTACTCTGACAATAGAATGCCCAGACTTCGAGGAAGAAACCAGAATCGTAGGGACTCCTACCTTCCATGTCGAAGCCACGATTTCACTTCTATCTACCAGTGGTCACCTATTTGTGGAGATGGTCCAATCAAGCAATGGGATGCACCTCGGTCATGCCGTGATGGATTTGCGATTTCACGAAGGGGGTAAGCAGGGAGAGGTCCTCTCTCCGGGCTCAACAGTGTTCGCCAAAATGGAGTTCTTTGGCATGGATGTGATTGTTCCAGAGGGCGATGGCATCCAATTAATCATCTCTCAGACCGGAGAAGACTACATCCCCAGCCCGGTTTCAGTGATGCCAGTTTCAGTCAGTATGGATGCGGGAAGCATACTCAGTCTTTCTTCAGTCAGCAGAGACTGCAATGAACTGTTTTTACCACCTATGCATCAAAATTACCCCTTTTGCAGCGTAGAAAGCGATTGAATTGGAAATCCCGAACCTTGATGCTATATTCCCCGACCGTCAATTCTGTGGCACGCCATAACTCAAGCCCCAACGTCCCAGTTTCAGATAGGATAATCTTACATCTCTGGGAGCAGGACTTCCAAGCCGATCACTACATAGTGACCACAGAGGTAACTCGTTCGGGAATCGCAGAGTCGTGTGCTTTGCACCCACCAAATGTCTCCAGAGCAATGAGGCAACTAAATTCCCAGAATCTTATTTCTCAACACAGCAGGACTGTGAGAGGGGACAATCGAAGGCAAAAGACATGGCAACTTACTGATGAGGGTAGGGAAGTAGCAAGAGAGAGAATTTCTCGACTTCGTTCCATGTTGGTTCTGATTAGATCAAAAGACGGAGATGTCCTTGAGGTAAGAGCCGACAAGGCAGCGAATAAACTCCAAGCAGGACTTAGCCTATTGCAGATATTGATGCACGCACAACATGAGGGGGTACTCAATTTCGGTGATATTCGATTTGGTGCATTGGTAAGTAGAGAAAACGGAGAACCCACGCCCGGCTCTATTTCGCTCCTAGCAGGAGCTCACTCAACATATCACACCACTCCGCCAAAAACCCGAACCGTCCATGGCAGGAAGGAAGAGATGTCAAGTCTTGATAAGTGGTATGAATCTGAAAAGCCCCTCCTCGTTCTCTCGGGTATAGCCGGATGCGGTAAGACCACCCTAGCCTCTCACTGGATTTCTGAGCTGATGACCAATAATCCAGAACTAAATACGATGTACTATCCATGCCAACCCTGGGACTCCCCACTCGGAATTGCTACAAGTCTCCTACATAGAATAGGAATTAGAGGAGAATCTGACGACCCTTATGGCGTTCTAGAAACCCTTCCTTACAAGCCAGCTGCGAGATTAGAAATCGACTCGTTTCGTCGTCGTCTAACTGCCCATCTCCTAAACGAGGACTCTTTACTCGAACAGAATGAAGAAGACGAAGTACTGGTCGTTCTAGACGATGTTCACAACATAGGTAGTAATGGAGACTATCTTTTCGGCGCACTTCTCCAGACTGCCGAGAACACCGGTCTGAGACTATTGATGATTTCGAGGACTAATTTGGCTTTCTACGATCGTCGATACGTACACACTTTGGATAAGGTGTCAGAAATGCCTCTATCAGGTTTGAAGCGAGAAGAGATAGAAACCTGGGTCGAAAACATCAACGTACCTGAGAATGCTCATGCCTCGGAGATTCACAGAGTTACAGGGGGCCATCCTCTAGCCGTAGAATTGCTTGAGATGTACGGCCAGACACTCCACGAAGACTGGCTCCGATTCTTGGACGAGGAGATTCTCAATGTTCTTCCAGAATCAGATAGAGAAATCCTGTCTATATTGGCTACTTCTGATAGACCAGTACCGTGGGGGAAATTAGCTAAGGCTGCTGGTGTTGATGGGAACCCTCCCGAGCAACTAATTGAGAGGGGTTTGATGTTAGATATGAAAGACGGAATGTGGTTGCATGAGGCCCTGCGCTCTCGACTATTGAGAGAAGTCGGGAAACCCTATGAAGAGAGATTGGATAGAATGAATAGCACAGGAAATTAGGCCATATGCTTGTCCAACCACGAATCCATGCTTTGCTTTGGCATCGCGCCCGTCATCCTATCGACAACCTCTCCATTTCTGAATAAGATTAGGGCAGGAATTCCTCTGATTCCGAACCTCCCAGAAGTTTGCGGATTCACATCAGTGTTCACCTTTGCAATAGTAATCTCCCTCTCCTCAGCAATCTGCGATAGAACCGGTTCCACCATCCTGCATGGGCCACACCAGGGTGCCCAGAAATCTGCTAGAACCCACTCATCGCTCTTTGTTGTCACATCAAAGTCTGCATCACCAGTTTCCATTACCTTGCCCATAATTCCACCTAATCCATTGGATTATCTCTCATCCTATCAACATGTGTATCGACGGTTACCCATTCTTAGAAGGTATTGAGAACCCGCTCCCCTTCCCCTAGGCTAGGAAATATGCAGATTACACCGAGTATCCTTACTGCAGACTTCTGCAGATTGGGCGAAACCCTCGATGAGGCTATTGATGCTGGAATTGATTGGTTGCACATGGACGTAATGGATGGGAATTGGGTAGTGAACCGAACAATCACCTTTGGGCCAGCACTAATCAAGTCGGTAAGGGAAAGGGTCGGTCCGGAAGTTTTCATCGATTGTCATCTGATGATCACCAATGCAGAAGAGACATGGGAGCAATATGCAGACGCGGGAGTGAATATGGTGATCGCCCACATAGAGGCCGTCGAAGACTTTCCCAAACTAATTTCAGATCTCCACAATTCCAAAGTCCTATGCGGTTGCGTCCTAAACCCAGACACTCCCGTGGATGAGGTCCTTCCGCTGCTCGGAGAACTAGACCTAGTACTGGTAATGTCTGTGGTACCTGGAAAGGGAGGACAGTCATTCATTCCAGAAGTAGAGGAAAAGGTACGGATTCTCCGAAGCGTAATAGACTCTCAAATAGAAACGGGCGGTAGAAAAACGAAGCTAATGATCGATGGAGGGATTAAAGATCACAATGCAAAACAGGTCGCAGAGTGGGGGATAGATGTTGCAGTGGTCGGTTCTGGTCTAATCAATAATACGGGGTCCATAGGTGACAATCTTGAATCCATAACTAGTGCCCTAGAAACTTAGTTTATATCGGAACGCCTTCTTTCGGTTCCCATGGTAACTGTCGATTGGATGTCAAAGGAGGTCCTCAAGGTAGTCCCAGATGCCGAAGTAGAAGTCTCGGATCTACATGGGACGGGGGATCATTTCCATGTCAGAGTGATTTCCGAGAGCTTTGAGGGGGTAATGCCACTTCAGAGGCAGAAACCAATTCTGAACCATTTCAAGACTTTCATCTCAGACAATACTGTGCACGCTTTAGATCTGAAATGCATGACTCCAAAGCAAGCCGAGATTAATTCTCAGACTGCTTTCGACCCACATGGTCAAGAGCCCGAGTTCTTTGGGGTGCATATTCGTAGACCAAAAAAGGAGTGAATGAAATGAGTTTTGACTGGACACCAGAAGAGTTGCAAAAAGTAGTTGATGAAAACAAAATTGTGATATTTATGAAGGGCACTCCGGACCAACCCCAGTGTGGCTTCTCTGCGAGGGGTGCACAAGTAATCAGCATGGTATCAAAGGAACTTGGGATGGAGACATTTGCTTGCGTGAACGTTCTTTCGGATCCTAGAGCCAGACCCGCTCTGAAGGAATGGTCGGACTTCCCCACCATTCCTCAAGTTTTCATCAATGGAGAGTTGATTGGAGGGTCTGATATTGCACTAGAGATGTACCAATCTGGAGATCTCCAGAAGATGCTTTTCGATGAAAGCAATGTCTCAGAGTGAGGGGGATCGATGTCAGCGCCGGCAGATGACCGGCGCATCATGCTAATCGCTCTAGGAGGAGCTACTCTACTCTCTTTTGCCCCTTTGCTGTATATCCAATCCGAAACCAGCCCAATTACCGGGGCCTTCTTCAGAATGGTGTATGCGATCCCAATTCTACTCTTCTTGGTTTGGTATCTGAAGAGAGAAGACAAGAGGAATACCAATAGCAGACTCCTAGCTTTCAGTGCCGGAATCCTTCTGGCAATTGACTTCGTAGGATATCATAGTGCCATTGACTACATAGGAAGCGGAATAGCAACATTGATCGGAAACTCTCAGGTAATCATCGTCACTTTGGTTAGTTGGTGGCTATTCGACGAGAGGCCAAATCGAATGATTCTCTTGGCTCTCCCGATGGTAATGATTGGCCTCATATTAACCTCAGGAATTTGGGACGATGAACCATATGGGGAAGACCCGTTGAAGGGAGTAATCGGAGGAATCGTTGCAGCAATTTTCTACTCAGCTTTCCTGATTCTATACAGGTACTCTAATCGAATTCAAGCCCCTTCTGTCAATCTACAATTTGATGCTACCATTGGAGCAGCAAGTGGGCTTCTGCTAGTAGGGCTTGCTCCTTTGACAAGGTTGGATATCGAACCAATCGACTTCTCAGTAAGCTGGCCTGGTCATGGGTGGCTTATACTACTGGCGATTTCTTGCCAAGTAATCGGATGGATTGGAATCACATACGCCCTTCCACGCCTTCCAGCTGCACACACTTCCTTCGCTGTACTATTGCAACCCGTGCTCACAATAGTTTGGGGCGTAATCCTGCTTTCCGAACAACCTTCATTACAGCAGATTGTGGGGATGATGCTTATTTTCACTGCCATTATTGCAGTGACATTGTTCGGAGAATCTCAAAGCGCAAATAGTGACTTTTGATCTGAACTGAAACAATTGATTACTATCTCCAAGCAATCCGCTAACCGATTAACTAGGTGTACAGGAGAGAGATAAATGCGAGGGGATGGGATGCACTCAGCGAGAACCTTTCGTCCTGTACGGTCATGCCAGAGAGGAGGCAATAGTTAATCGTTGTGAGAAAAATGCAGAATCCGTGAGAGAATCCACAAAAAACTGAGCTTATTCCACTGTCAGAATCTCTGGACCACCCTCTGTAATGAATACAGTATGCTCGAATTGGCCAACAATTCCACTGTCTACATCCCTAAGTGCGCTATAGACCTCTAGGAACCTGATCGAAGTCAACTTCTTGACTAGAGCATTCCATTTCCTCCTTAGAGACTCATCGCTCTCTTCCGGAAACGGTTTGCTAAGCAACGGGTACGCCCATCTCTCCGCGAAAGGAAGAGTGCTGTACCTCTCTTCGATATACCTTGCCATGGTCGCACCAAGGGGCTTCAATTTCCCTTTGGAAAGGGCCTTCCTAATCTTTACGTCCCCAGTAACTCTTAGGATATTTGATGAATTGGATGGGGGGACATTCTCTATCATCCCGCTCTTTCCCGTGGTATTGAATGGCTCAATAGCATACACACCTCCAACCTCCACCTCTCCCTTGTAACCGGGATTGTTCGGACCGCACGCGAACATGGGTATTGAGACGCCTGAATGCAGGTTCCAACGCTCCATCTTGTGTCCACTCAGATTCCTAATTGGCTCAAAGCCTGCATCTACAGAAGCCTGCTGTGCAGCTTCTCCAACAACATGCCAAGGAGTTCCCGGGTGCATCTTTTCGATGGCAGCATCACGTGCCTCCCTGGCAGCTCGAATCTGCTCCGTATGCTCCCCCGCATTCCCTACCTCAATTGTGAGGGCATTGTCACCCAGAGCTCCTTTGATGTGAACTCCGACGTCTAGCTTGACCAAGTCTCCTTTCTGGAAAACCATTTCTCCCTCGAAACCTTCCGGAGGAGTCAGCTCTGTATTGGACGTGTAATGTGCCGCCATTTCGTTAACCGAGATTGTCACAGGGAAAGCAGCCTTACCCCCGTGTCTCCTGATGAATCTCTCAGCCGAATCTATCACTTCTGACCACTGTTTTCCAGCTACAATCTCTCCCTTGATGCCTTCGAGAGTCCTTCTAGCAACGTGACCTGCATCTCGCCATTGCTTCAGATCCTGTTCTTCCACCATGCCAAAACTTCCTTCGAACTTACCTTACCTTCTCTGATTACCTCTATACTCAACGACTCAGGTGATTCGCAGACCGTATGCCATGCTATCAAAGTACTGGGCAGACCTCCGGTGCAGACGCCATCAATTCCAACAACGCTTTCTTCGGCCCTGCTAAGAGAATCGGCGGCTTCGATACAATCTAACACTGGATCCTGACCAGATAGATTAGCACTGGTTGCTGTTAACGGCCCCGTCTTACTTAGCAACTCCTTTGCCGTCTTGTCCGAGACCACTCTTATGGCCACCTTATCCCCCCCAAGTCTGTGATCCATCTTACTCTTAGCTCTTAGAACAATGGTCAGAGAACCCTCAGGGAAGACCTCTAGAATATCATTGACGTCATCAGTAATATGGACAATCTCGCTAGCCTGACTTAGGCTTTCCACCCCAAGGCTTACAGGAGCGCCCCCCGGTCTTCCTTTGATTCTGTAGAGTCTGTCCAAGGCCTTGGAAACTGGAATGCATCCAAGTGCAGGAAGCGTTGATGTTGGATAAACTATGCATCCTCCCGAAAGAGCCCATTCGATTGCACTTTCCAAACCCTCACCTACCTGATGTTCTTCCTACTCGCCGGAGGTAAAGACTCAGAATGAGCTACGATCGTACCTACTTTGAGATCTAGGTTTGATTGGTGTGTGTGCCTCTGAGAAATCCTCGCTAATTCGTAAACACCGAAGTACAAATTTATTATTGGCAATAGGAAGAGTAACTTTCCAAAAGCTCTCCTGTCCCACACTTTGCTCGCCACACCGCCTCCATCGTCCATAACTACTGCAATTCCCAGAACTTTCTGTCCAAGAGATCTGGAAAATGCCAAACCAGTCAATCTCCAGTACAACCAGTGGCTAGTAAGCAAAATAGCAGCGAAAGCTACAGCATAGTGAAAATCTGAAGAAGCCCATAGAGTAATATTCAATGCATTCCTAATCATCCCCTTAGTTGCCAAATTTAGAATAGAGAAGACGATAATTACGTCAATCACGAAGGCCACAAGCCTCTTTGCCCACGAGGAAAGAATCGCACCATCTGGAACGGACCAGTGATCCTGCTCCTGTGAGACAATGGCCTTGGCTAGAGTGCCTCCCCCATGGATGGAGATCGGAGAGTCATGATCGCTCATTCTCACACCTCATGCCGTACCCAGGAGATGCCATGCCTCAAGTTTGCGACTCCTTATGTGATCTATCCATGCTCTCCAATTCTCATCATGCCTGAGAGTTTCGGGGTCACCGATCACTATGAGGCCTCTCCTAGCCCTAGTTAGTGCCACGTTCAACCTCCTCCTATCGGAAAGGAAACCGACATTTCCATCTGAATTGGATCTAACACAAGAGAATATTACCACTTCCTTCTCCCTTCCTTGATAACCATCAACAGTCCTAACTTCAACATCCTGCATTGACTCGGGCATCATGTCCCTTATCGCTCGAACCTGACCAGCGTAAGGAGTCACTATTCCTATGTCAGACAATTCTAAACCCCCCTCCTCGATTAAACCGATCAATATCTTCACGACCCACGAACACTCGACAGAATTCTCCTTTGAAGCTCCATCTGGAGACAGCAATTCCTCGCCATCAATAGGCAAGAAGGCCAGAGGTGAGTCCCAGTCCGGCCAAAGCATTCCAGCCGGGGCATCTCTATCTTCCTCACCCACCCCGTCTTCCAGCATACCATCGTAGAATTGTTTGTTGGGGAACTCAGAAATTGACGGATGCATCCTGTACTGAGTTGTTAGCATTACAGGGGTAATGCCCATGTCAACCAAACGTTCGAACAGAGAACGATCCAAACCACCTCTCCCTGCCCTTCGTGAAATAACTGTTGGTGGTAACTGTCTATGGTCTCCAACTAGAACAATTTGCCTAGAGCCCTTCACTATGGGGACCAATGATGCTGGTTCAGTAGCCTGAGTGGCCTCGTCAATCAGGACTCTAGAAAACCTCCTCCCATCTAGCAACTCATGCCCGGAACCAATACAAGTGCAACATAATACCTGGGCTCGATCCAGAATATCATCTCTTATTTGCCTCTCGAGCCTCTTGACTTCCTTCCATCCTCTGCTCAAATCTCTATGAGCAAGACCCTTTTCCTTCCCTCCTCTCATTCCCTTTATTTTTCGAGATAACTTTTCGTTTCTCTCTACCTCTTCAATCAAGTCCCTGTTTAATTCATGACTCTCCATCCGAGCATCCATTGTTGCTTCCCTCAGGCTTTCTCTGACCTTCACAGGTTGTCCAAGCCTAACTGCCCTAATGTCTCTTTCAAGCAAACCCTCTAGCAAGTTGTCGACAGCTACGTTAGAATCAGCCACAGCTAGGACGGTCCCAGTGTCCTGAATCGCCCAGTTTTCAAGTATCCTTACCGCAGTATGCGTCTTTCCGGTTCCTGGTGGACCTTGAATCAACGTCAACCTTCTTCCAATTGCACTCTTGGCCGCTTCCCTCTGGGCCCCATTCAGGTCGCTAGGAAGCGCTACCCTGATTTCTTTCGCCCCCTTCATCTCAGGAATCAGAGAAGCCGTGCCTTCGGGATCATGAACCAGTCCTAGTATCAATTCTCTTAGGGGCGCACTCCCATCTTCTTCGAAAATAGAATTTAGCGCATCCCTCATTCTATCGAAGGCAACTCTATTTGCACCTCTGTCAATCCTCCAAGTTCCCTTTCTCAGTCCCTTTGGAGCCTCGGGAAGAACCACTCTAATGGAGTCCCGACTTCGGTTGCTGACTATTGCTTCTATGGGCCTTTCAGCCAATGGATTGCTTCTGCTCAGCATGATTATGTCACCTTGTCTGAACCTATGAGAACCTAGACTTCTCCCCGGCCCTCTTCGTAATCTGATTACCCTTTGGCCAAACAACCACCCATCGGTCTTCGCATTCAAACCGAAAAGAGCTATCCCATTCGCTTCAAGCTTCTTATCTGGCCAATTCTTCAACCTCTCCTCCGTCATTGCCAACTCGTCTTCTAGCTCCCATCGAATCAGACTAAGATAGGCTTCATGATGGTCCTGGCTCCTTTTGAAGCGACTTGCAATGGCTTTCTCCGAACCTGCCACGCCCTACCGTCACCACCAGCGCCTATCACGGTTACTTGAAGACAGACTGATTCATGTGACCAATCTATTGCCAGTGAGAATTAAACCCTACTAGCCGTCGAGAAGAACATCCAGGGGGGACGGGACTGGTGTTTGACAGATTTAAGTCATGGAGCAATTCTAACTCTAAGGGCGTAGTTTGTCCATCTTGCCAGCATTCAAACCAAGAGGGAACAAAGGTTTGCACGAGATGTTACTATCAGCTTGATCGAGCTTCATTTCAGCAGAGCTCTGGATTAGCAGAAGACGAATCCACGGATCTTCTGGACCAATTGATGAGTGAGATAGAGGAAGAAGAAGAGGAAGAAATCATCTCTCCGTCGTTTGCATTGGATGATTTAACCGTCGAGGTCTCACAATACGAAGAGGGAGAAGAAATCAACCTAGATAGAAAGCCTGACTTCGACTCAATCTCTACTTCCGCTGAAAATATTGAGGAAGAATACGAACTCACAGCCGAAGACATCCCTCAATTCGTTCAGAAGTTCGAAGTCCCAACAGATATCCAAGAGGAAGAGGAAATAATAGAGCAACGAAAGATCGAATTGATTCAGCCAAATGCTGAAACCCCCACCTTCGTACAACCATTGCCTCCAAGTGAAATAATTGACACTGAGGAGAGCGGTTCGCCTACTTTAGAGGAATCACAATCAGACTCTGGAGACTTCGATGGCGATGGGAAGATTGACGAATTTGAAGCTGCATTTTACGAGGATTCCGAAGAACCAAAACCCCCTCAAATCCCATCTGCTCCTTCATTGGCGGTTCCCAATATCACTGCAGTACCAGTCGAAGAGGCACTGCCTCCAGAAGAATCAGAAAAAACTCTTCAGTTGCCTTCTGCTCCAAACTTCCCTACGAATGAGGCGAATGAAGACTCCGTCGAAACTTCAGAAGCAAATGCCACTTTCTGGCCTTGGCAGCAACAGGACGAGTGGCCCGCAGCTGAAATAATCAAGCAATTGCAAGCCGCAATCAGATCAGCAAAAGATGAGAACATTGCACAATCAACGGTTCTCCTTGACGAAGTTGGCCCCCATCTGGGGGATAGAACCTCATTGGTATATTCAGTAGGAAGGCTACTCATGTCTATCGGTAGGAATTCAGATGCTAGGAGAATGGTTGAATCTGCCATAGAACTCCATCCAGATGACCCAGATTTAGCCCGAGCAAGGGAGAAACTCATTTCATAACCGAAACCATCGACGCAGAACTGATGCGCCGTCACTCTTCCCCAAGAATAATGCAAAGGCGAGCCACGTCTACTATCCGAGTCGACGAGGGGTTGGTTTTGAGGCCAGCCTCAAAGTCCCACATCTCAGAAATCGTCGAAGCATTCGAAGAGACATGGCCAGATGTGATTAGAGCAATGCCTTGGATAAATCCGGATAAGGAAGTCAGACCCCAGATTGAGGAGTTCATCGGAGACACCGAGAGGAAGGGCCGATCCGGACTTCTTCATCACTGGGTGATGATTCGTCCATGGGACGGCTACGTAATCGGGCTAGTCGGTTTTGATAGAGTTACTAGGTCTGAGAAGGCGATATGGAACCTAGGATACTGGGTTAGAAGCTCTGAGCAGCGCCACGGATATGCTAGGAGAAGCATTGATGCAGTTCTAGGTTGGTTGGGACAGGTAGGACAAATTGTCGTGGAGGTCAAAGTCGACCCTAACAATACAGCCGGTTCAAAGACGGTAAGTAGAACGGTGAGGAAGTGGAAGGGAGAGAGGTGTGTATCGGGTGACTCGCCGATTACGATTGCTGGAATTAGGACGATGCATGAGTGCCATTTGATAGAGTTGGGACCCGACACAGTCTCACTCTGAACAGATACAACCGTCGACCCATTCAAAAAACAGGCCTTGACTGGTGATTCTGCCCCACAGGGCAGTGAGCCCCATGTCCCCCCCAGAACCTCGACAGACTCTGCCTGATACTGACCCCGAAGAGACAGATGAATGGCTTGAATCATTGCGGACGGTTGCATCATCCCAGGGCGAATCAAGGGCACGGCTTCTTCTTCAGGAGCTAATGTCAGAGGCTTCTTCCTTGGGGATTGACATTTCTCCATCCAGGACTCCGTATCTCAACTCAATATCCATAGAGCAGCAGACTCCATATCCTGGAAAACTAAGCATCGAGAAGAAGATTCAGAACCATGTCCTTTGGAACGCAGCCGCTATGGTCTCTGATGCAAACAGGAGAATGGATGGAATCGGAGGCCACATATCCACATATGCCTCAAGCTCTACTCTGTATGAAGTAGGATTCCAACACATTTTCAGAGGAAAGGAACACAATGGAATCGGCGATGCATTATACATTCAAGGTCACGCTAGCCCTGGAATATACGCTCGAGCATTCCTGGAGGGCAGAATTACCAGGGATCAGGTTTCAAACTTCAGGCAGGAGGCCTTTGTGGATGGCCTGTCTTCATACCCTCATCCGCGACTAATGCCAGAATTCTGGGAGTATCCCACAGTTTCGATGGGACTAGGCCCACTCGGTGCGGTAATGCAGGCGAGATTCTGGAAGTATCTCCACCAAAGGGGCCTTGCCGATACTTCGGAGAGTCGGGTTTTCGCCTTCCTGGGTGATGGAGAGATGGACGAACCCGAGTCAATAGCTTCCATCGCAGTCGCTGGCAGGGAACAATTGGACAATCTAATTGTTGTTGTAAATTGCAATCTACAGCGCCTAGATGGGCCGGTCCGAGGAAACTCAAACATCATCCAAGAATTAGAGGGCCTTTATCGAGGTGCAGGATGGACCGTAATCAAGGTAATCTGGGGAACAGGATGGGATCGAGTGTTTCAAAGGGACTCAAGCGGAGAGTTACTAGAGAAGATGGAGGGAATCACCGATGGGGACTGGCAACGACTCAGCACCCTCTCAGGCAATGATTTCCGAGAAGAGATGTTCTCTGGAAGTGAGTCTCTTAAGGCCCTAGGAACCTCCCTATCTGACATAGAAATCGACGGCCTTACTAGAGGGGGGCATGACCCAATCAAGGTATATTCTGCATACAAATCTGCCTTGTCTGCCGACGGCCCGGCTGTAATCCTAGCACATACAGTAAAGGGTTGGGGAATCGACTCTTTCGAGGGTAGGAACTCAACTCATCAGAAGAAGAAGATGACTCTAGATGACTTGGTAGCTTATCGAGACGCACTGGAGATTGACCTCGACGACTCCATGCTTCAAGAAGATCCATTCATTACCCTCGAAGAAGACTCGGAGGAGATTAATTATCTCGCCGAAAGAAGAGCAACTCTCGGGGGGTCTCTTCCGTCAAGACCGCACTCGAAGATAAACTTCGAACTGCCCGGGGAGGACACGTACTCAGCCTTTGACCAAGGAACTCCGGGCGGACAGGAGGTATCTACGACAATGGCCTTCGTCCGGCTTCTCAGGAATCTGATGAAATCGGAAATCGGCTCTCGGGTAGTCCCCATCATTCCCGATGAAGGAAGAACTTTCGGAATGGATCCTCTATTCAGCGAGTTTGAAATCTTCGCTTCCAAGGGTCAGAAGTACACTCCGGTAGATCACAAGATGCTTCTAAACTACAAAGAGTCAGAATCCGGCCAGGTTCTTCAGGAAGGAATATCCGAGGCCGGCGCTATCGCTTCATGGATATCCAGTGCAACTTCATATTCCAATGCGAATTCTCCCACAATGCCATTCTACACCTTCTACTCAATGTTCGGTTTCCAGAGAGTGGGAGATCAGATATGGAGTGCTGCAGATGCTCGGGCCCGGGGGTTCTTGATGGGGGCAACCGCGGGAAGGACCACACTGAATGGAGAGGGATTACAGCATCAGGATGGTCATAGCCTATTGATGTCCTCGACGGTACCTCACTGCCGAGCTTGGGACCCTGCATACGCCTACGAACTCGCGACTATCATTAGACATGGAATAGATGAGATGTGGGGGCAGAATCTTGATGTGTTCCATTATGTGATGCTGTACAACGAGAATCAGCAGCAGATGCCCAAGCCACCAGACGTGGATGAAGGTATTGTAAGGGGGGCATATCTAATTGAAGAAGTGGGTGAGGGAAGTGAAAAGATTAGATTACTCGGTTCTGGACCGATTCTAAAGAACGTTAGAGAGGCAGCTGCGGAGTTGCTTAGCGACCATGGAATATCTTCAGAGGTATGGTCCGTAACTTCCTACGGAGAACTTCGACGAGCAGGTCTTGAGCATGAGAGGACCAGACGCCTGAATCCAGATAATTCCGCAAAGGCATACGTCTCGGAGTGTTTCGGTGATGAAACACCAACAGTGGCTACTTCTGACTACATCTCATCAGTTCCTGAGATGATTCAGAGATGGGTAGGAGGCAGGTACATAGTACTGGGAACAGATGGATTCGGCAGATCTGACTCTCGCGAAGCTCTTCGTTCATTTTTCGAAATAGATACAAACAGCATCGTCGTTGCAGCACTCTCAGCATTGGAGCAGGACGGGAAGGCTCCTTCTGGCACCGTAGAGAAAGAAATGAAGAAGAGGAAACTCAATCAAAAGAGAACCGACAAGACAGAGTGATTTCAGTGGGCAGGATTTCTAGATCTCTCAGTTTCCTGTTTAGGTGGGTCCCATGGGTAATTACCGGAGCTTCCGTCGCATATCGGAGGCTTCCCGAAAAATCACAGACTGAAATCAAAGACGTAGCAAAGGAGCCTAAGAAGTGGGGAGAATCATTGGAGAAGGCGTGGGATGCTTCGAAAATAGGATCTGAACACTTCAAGCGGACCTCCGGCACCCTCTCTAACATACTAATTGGAAGAAGGGTTAGCAGGAAGGAGAGGATAAACGCTAGAGATGACTTGGCTGCATTGAGTTTGGTAGTCCCCCCTCTGAGAGTATTCATGATTCCTGGAAGCCAAATTCTTCTTGGGATAATGGCACGAGTCACTCCTTGGCGTCTAGTTCCAGATGATTGGATTCCACTAAACGCTCTGAAGAAGATAAGGGAGGATGAGAAGCCTTCACTGGAACATGAAAGCAGCCAAGTACGAAGAATTCTTGGAGGATAATTCAGTCAATCATTGTAATGTTGGAAAGGAAGTAGTTGTGCTTCAAAGCATCTTCCAGACTAATCCAGTCTGGTACTTCCCCCCTGAAGTCATCGTATCTGTGCCCCGGAATCAATCTCCAATCCGGAGGCAGACTTCTTAGGATTTCCTTGGCTCTAATCAAACTCCTCTGCTGTGCCTGTGGATCTCCTCCGGGAAGGTCTACTCTTCCAGCGCTCCTCACGAAGAGAAGATCACCAGCATGGTAGACACCATGCCCATGAAAGGTAACGTGACCGGGTGCATGACCTGGTGAATGAGTCACCGACAGTTGAATAGAGCCTGCAGACCATCTAACAATTTCTCCGGGCGCACAGTCCCAAGTGTGTGTGAATTCTACACTTCTGAAAACAATGTGGCCCAATAGGCTAGGAACTCTGGCATCTTCATGCCCCCAGACCTCCATTTCTGGGTATCTCTTGATCATACCCGGAAATCCTGCAGCATGATCTCTATGAGTATGCGTGTAGAGCAGATGAGTTGGCTCGAGACCTTCTTCTTCCAGCTTACTACACCACTTTTTTGCATCGAACGGATCAATTATTGCAACGATCTCATTTGCTCTATCTATGAAGGCAGTATTCATGTTCATCAGAGAACCCATTTGAGTTACCCACACCTCCACCCCATCTTCCCAAATTGTTGAATGAAACTCCCCGTCAGACAGCACATACCGCGCGAGAAAGACATAGAACAAAGTCGTAATGCATATACAAGCCATACTAAGCGGTAAGATTGAGCAAATGTCGTACGACGCCCAAGAGTTAGAATCAAGATGGCAGAAGGAATGGTCCCAGGCCAGAGTATTCGAGGCCGAGATTGATGATTCTAAACCCAAGTTCTACTGCCTTGAGATGTTCCCTTACCCCTCTGGTCACATGCACATGGGCCATGTTAGGAATTACTCTATCGGAGATGCTATGGCACGCTTCCAGAGACTGATGGGGAAGAACGTACTCTACCCAATGGGTTACGACTCATTCGGAATGCCAGCGGAGAATGCAGCGAAGAAAGAAGGAGGGCATCCTCACGATGTTACACATAGCAACATCTCCAGTATCCGATCAGATCAAGAAAGAATGGGCTATTCATATGACTGGAGGCGATTCTTAGCTACTTCAGATGTAGACTACTACCGTTGGAACCAGGAGATGTTCCTCATCCTCAATGAGAGAGGCCTGGTTGAGAGAAAGATGGCCCCAGTCAACTGGTGCGTTGACTGCGACACCGTTCTAGCAAACGAGCAGGTAAGGAACAATAGATGCTGGAGATGTGGTTTGGAGGTCATTCAGAGAGACATGGCACAGTGGTTCGTAAGAATGACAGAGTACTCCGACGAGTTGCTCGACGAACTAGAACATATCTCGTTCCCCGAGAATGTCAAGGCCATGCAGAGAAACTGGATTGGACGTTCACACGGCGCCCATATCGACTTTCCCGTGGTGGACTCCGAATCAGTGATCGGAGCCTTCACTACTAGGCCAGATACGATATTCGGAGTCACCTTCCTCACTTTGTCACCCGAGCATCCTTTGTGCGAGGAACTGTGCTCTGGCAGTGAGTGGGAAGAAGGTTGGCGAGCACTCAAAGAAGAATGCTCCCGAATGTCAGAATTCGAGAGAATGAACATGCTGAAGGAGAAGAAGGGAGTGTTCCTAGGCAGGTACGCGATTAATCCACTAAAAGATGAGATGGTTCCGATATATGCTGGAAACTTCGTGGTATCTACATATGGTACTGGTGCGGTAATGGCCGTTCCCGGACATGACCAAAGGGACTTTGATTTCGCAAATGAGTACGATCTTGAGATTCGGCGGGTTCTCGACGATAATGAGAATGGGAGCGCCAACAAACCATTGACCAGAGCATTCGAGGGATACGGACCAATGGTCAACTCCTTTGTCGAGGGTTTCGATGGACTTTCCGGTGATCAAGCGAAGAATGCCGTAATAGCTGCTCTAGAGAAGAAGAAGGCAGGCCATGGAAAGGTTGAGTACCGTCTAAAGGACTGGCTACTAAGCAGACAGAGGTTCTGGGGGACACCGATTCCAATGATCCATTGCGAATCATGCGGAATCGTCCCAGTGTCCAGAGAAGACCTCCCGGTTGAGCTACCTCTAGATGTGGTATTCACCGAACATCAAAGTGGTAATCCATTGGAATCTCACGCTAGCTTCGTGCAAACCAACTGCCCTAACTGTGGAAGTGAGGCAAGAAGAGAGACGGATACAATGGATACATTCTACGACTCTTCTTGGTATTTCATGCGCTTTTGCGATGCAAACAACGACGACTCTCCTTTCGATCGCTCTGCAGTCGATTATTGGATGGGAGATGGAGTGGACCTGTACATCGGGGGGATAGAACACGCTGTAATGCACCTCCTCTACGCTCGATTCTTCACAAAATTCACCAGAGATGCCGGAATGAACGAGGTTGGAGAGCCATTTGGCAGGTTAGTTTGCCAGGGTATGCTAAACGCTCCAGCTCCGTATTGCCCTGACTGCAATTCCGAATATCACGTTGACCTCTTCGAATCTGATTGCCCATCATGTGGCAAAACTCTCTCTAGCAGATCCGCGAAGATGAGTAAATCTCTTGGGAATACAGTTAGCCCAGAGGAGATGATATCCAGATTCGGAGCGGATACAGTACGACTGTTCATTCTTTTCGGGGCCAATCCAGAGGCAGGAATGGACTGGTCCGACAGTGCTTTGGAGGCAAACCATCGTCAGATTCACTCTCTTATCGATGCCATCGATCAAGCACTAGAACTCTCGGACTCACCATCTAACATTGATGGATGGCTGATCTCAAGGATGAGAATGAGCCAGAATAGATGGATAGATGCAATGTCGGACGTAAGCCTCCGAGAGGGGGTGATGATAAGCCACTTCGAAATGCTGACTGATTGGAACTGGTATATTCGAAGAGGGGGTCGTGACAGGATGACTGCGATGCGATTTTTGGAAGGATGGATTCCAATGCTTGCTCCTGCGACACCCCACATTGCAGAGGAATTCTGGAACAAGTTTGGCCGAAAAGAACTTCTGGCAGTGTTTGAACTCCCCCCAATTAAGACGGATTCAGATGACTTGCACATTTTGGCAGAGGAGGAATACGTGAAGACCCTCATATCTAGTGGGAGGAATCTGAGGACTCTCGCGGAGAGACACTCTGAGGAACCAATTTCCAGAGTAGTGATTCAAACGTCACCGAAGTGGAAATCGGATTTGGCATCGGAGGCAATCAAGCTACACTTATCGGGATTCGACTTCAAAGAGCTCGGTCAGGAGTACGTCAAGTCTCTTGACATCTTCAAGGAAGAGTCCTCTAGGGGTGAGGTATTCCATACGTGGAACTCAATTACCATCGGAGGCAAGAAAAATAGGGGCAAACTCTACACTTGGTCCGACGGAGAGAGGTATCTGTTATCCGAAGGAATCGATGAAGTGGGGATAATCTCAGCAAACTCAGATTTCATTTCTTCTGCTCTAGGGGTCGAAACAGTCGAAGCCTACCCAGTAGGAGAAGCGGAAGATGTAGGCGGTAAGGCAAGGATTTCCTTCCCACTGGAACCTGGAATAGCTTTCCTATAGGTGTATCATGTCTTCAAACACCTCTAGCACTGTCCTTTTCGACGACCAATGCGGAAAATGCACGAGATGGGCCGATTTCATTCGGAAGAGGGATCCAGATTCGAGAGTAAACTTAGTCGGTCAGAACAGTGAACAGGGAATGGAGATTCTGCGGAAAATACCAATGGAGTTGGAAGGCCTAGATTCCATTTTTCTGATTTCCGGTGAGGGCAGATGGCATTCAAAGAGTGCTGCAATTTGGAGAGTATGCAGGAAACTGGGATTTCCATGGTCGTTAGCATCCCTGGTTTGTCTGGTACCTTGGCCTATTCGGGATTACCTCTATGACGTCTATGCCAGAATGAGAAAGTAGCCTCTGACAGGTGAGTTCATGGAGCTCCAACATCTGGGCGAGCTATTGAGTGAAGACGAGAGTGCCAAGAGGCGCCGGGGGCGCCGAGGGCGCCGCCGAAGACCAAGGAAGGGGAAAAACCCCCCTAGGGAGAGAGGTAAGGGTGCCAAATCAGAGGAGATAGAGAGAGCACTGTCAAGATTTAACCTAGACCCCAGACCGATGGGAATCCCAGAAGAAATTGATCCACCACCTAGGAAAGTCCAGATCAGATGGAACACAAATGCAGTTTCGAGGGAGGTGCAGAATCGGGCAGGCAAGATCGCCTGTATTCCTGGTGAGTTCGGCTTCCTTCCGGAGGACAGGGTTCAGGAAATCGCATCTAATCTGGATGGGCTCCCAATCTCCTTAGAACAGGCTCTTTCTCTGAGAGCGGCACTAAATCAAGAGAAGAGCGTTTACTCCCACTCAAAATTGATGCGTAGATCGAACGAACTTAGCAGGAGGTATGACTCAGGAGAAAGCGTGATTGCACTCTCAAAGAGGTTTGACGCCCCCCCTGTGAACACTTTCAGGGCTATTCTAACCGGACGAGGTTGGACAAAGACTAGGATTAAGGACACGCTAAACAAGAACCCTTCCAAATTAAACCAGAGAGACAGAGAGCAATTCGAACTAGCAGAGTCCGTAGATCGGGTTAGCTCCGTAAACCAGACTGAGACTCAGAGTGCAGCAGAGGTTTTCGAAGAGATACTTTGTACCCACTTTTCCTCGTTGGGGATTAGGTTCAGACGTCAGGAAGAACTTCTTAGAGAACAGACCAAAGAGGAAGGTAGAGCTATAATTACCCCTGATCTACTTCTGCTTGATGACGTCAGAATAAATGGGGTCCCATGTGCTTGGATTGATGCTAAGCACTTCTTTGGAGCGGATCTGAGGTTCCCGAAGAAGAAAACCCAGAAGCAGGTAGACAGATATGTTGCCGAATATGGACATGGAGCACTAGTTTATCGCCATGGATTCTGTGACGGACTTCGGTTAAGAGGGGCAATAAAGCTAGACTCCAGCCCTCTAGATCTTAAGCCATTGGAGGATTTTCATGAGAACTCTAAGTCTTAGTTGACTACATCAGTTCCCCTACCACACTGGAGAATGAAGCCAATCCAGAATTCTCTAATGCCTCAGAAATCTTGTCGATCCATTTGTCAACGAAAAAGGGGTCTTTGGGTACGATAACAACACTCTCTCCCAACATGCACAGCATTACAGACACACTATCTGAGTAGCCAGAATCGGCAATGGCCTTATTCGTCAAATCAATAATTTCCAATCTAGAAGCATCGCTCTCTAATCCACTTTCAGAGGAAAATATCAGTGCTTCCTCAATTATTTGGGACCACCTATCCTCGTTCCAATCTCCTGAACCGATTCTCTCCATGCCATTTTCTCCTGCTTGGCAAATCTTTCTCCCCCACTCTTCACTATCGATGTAGCTTGAGGTGTGCATTCCAGTTTTTTCCTTCCAAGCCAGGAGTAGTGGGATTTTGATTGACCAGCCCTCCGAAAATCCTGGCCCATTATCCAAAAGAGTGCCGGAAAAAGGAGAACCTGATGCAATCCTCCTCTCCACCCCTCCCGAAGAAAGAGCAGTAGTGTCACCCAATCCACTTGATCGCTTCCTTTCCACAATATGAGCAACAAGGAAAGATCTCCTGACACATTCTTCATGGGGGATTCCAATTGCTCTCTGAATAGACATGGCAGATGCAACTGCACCGGATGCTGACATTCCGAAACCTTGAGACGCTGGCAAGGCCATCTTGATATTGAGTTCCCAATCAAAACCTCCGATTTCCGGAATATTAGTAACTAATTCAGACAGCACATCTTCGTACATGCTTGAGTCGTACTCAATTTCTTGGAATCTAACACTTAGCTCTCCAGAACCCTCCTCTCCTTTGGCTATTGCTTCGACTCCATCTTTTATGCAAATACCTACGCCCCTACTACCTTGATTCACAGGATCTTCACTTGAGTCATCAATTGTGAAAAGCAGGGTGATGTGCCCCCCGCAGTGGCCCCTGCCCAGTACTGTAGACATGGTTACTCATCCAACGAGATGGTAATGAATTGTTGTAATCTCACAGAGAGCTAGACAGCTCATTCTCTAGAGATCCAAACCTTTCTGCTAACTCCTCGACAGCCTTCATAAAGGCGGTTTTAGGACTCATAGAACCATCTGTCTCAAACCCAAGAATGTACTCTCCAGGGACCTCTTGAAGCGATATTGCGTCCTTGAAGGCCCTCGACTCCTCCGTCCCTTCTCCCACATGATTCAACTCGTCTGCTAGAATAGCAACTTTCTCCACGTTATCCAACTTTCCATCCTTGTTGAAATCCTTGGCTGAGATCTCTAGATTCATGTCCCAGAGAATCTTGGCCTTGGTTTTGTTTTTCAGTACTCCAATCCTTCTAGGATGGAAGGTAACGCCACATACCGGGGACCATTTTGTGTGATCTCTCCCACGTCCCATGATAGCGGTAGCATAGAATTCAATCATCTGACCCTTCATGAGTTTGGTAATTGGTATCTTCTTGTATTCATCGGGAATCTCCAGAGCCTCCTCTCCAAGATATTTCATGTCTCCTGCTGTTACCCAACGTCCTTCCTCAGTTCCAAAAACCACACATGTGTAAATCATCTGACATTCCAAGCACCCCCTGTCAACCTCAACAAGATCCTTGCAATTGGGGCACTCATCCTGGAAGTGGAACTTGTCATGGACCGTTGGTATTGGAATCATAGCAAGCCTTTGAGCCACCATTTCGTCTGGAATAGGGCCAGTAGTCTCCCATATCTCCTCATCCTGCTCCTTTGTGCCAAGTTGGAATCTAACACTGTCGATGGCCATCTTCGGAGTGTCTGAGATCAGGGATCTCCTTAGTGCATTGGCGAAACTCCTATCCGTCTTCGATAGAAGTACCTGTATCTTGCTCTCTTCTTCTTTCAGTATCTTGATCTTAACCATTTCAGTCACCCTAATTCAAACTCTTCTGCCTCTTCTTCCACCCTTGCTCTTGGTTCCATCAGTTGGCATTGGGGTGACATCCTCAATTCTGGTAATTCTGACTCCAGCACGAGTCAATGCCCTAATCGCGGCCGTGGCACCAGGTGCGCTGTTCGACCTGTTTCCTCCTGCGCCTCTATATTTCACAATTACTTGGTCAAAATCCTTCTCGGCAAGCATCTCGGCAATTTTCTCTGCGGCCCTTGTGGCAGCAAATTGTCCACCAGAGTCGCTCCCGCCCTTCGTCACCATTCCTCCCGACACCTTGCAGACAGTCTCTGCTCCAGTTAGATCGGTAGCCGTAATCAGAACATTGTTGAATGTGCTGTAGATGTGTAGAATAGCTTTGTGTCCCATCACGACTCCTCCTCTTCTTCAGGCTCTCCAGACTCTTCCTCTACATTCTCCTCGTCTTCTCCCTCTTCCTGATATCTCAGGGTCTCTAGCTCCTTCCTGAATGGATGTTCCGAGTCACCAAATGGAGAGTTGGTGCTGTATTGGAGAGAATCTTCCTCCTCCTTCAGAACATGATATCCTGGCACCGTCATCCTCTGTTCTCCGATGCAGATATGCCCGTGTACTATCAGATTCCTTGCAGCTCTCATCGAGGGTGCCAATCCCTTGTAGTATACTACAGACTGCAGCCTTCTTGACAGCATGTGTTCAACATTAATCTCAAGAACGTCTCCAATGTCTGCGCCTGTTTGTAGAAGCCCCTTTTTGGTTAGAGAATCCAGCAATTGCTCCTTCTCCTTTGCATAGTGACCTTCAGTTGAGTCTACTCTTCCAATCAACTTCATCGCCTGATTACGGTGCCTTCTAAGTGCGGATTTCTCTCTCCAGATTTCTCTCATGCCACCCACCTTCTTCAGACCGTATCTTTCTTTCAGATCGTGCTCTTCGTCAATCCTAGCCTGCTTCCAAGGGTGAGTTGGCGTTTGAGTTCTCGGCCTGGAAAATTTTGGTTCGCCCATATTCCTAACCTCACTTCTTCCTCTGGACACCAAGAGCAGAGCCTCTTCGGCCATTCGATCTTAGCCTCTGTCCCCTGACCTTGTGACCACTCCTGTGTCTCATCCCACGGAAAGTCTTGATTTCTGCCAGCCTCGCTACATCGTCATCCTTGGTCATTCCGACTTCATTTGCAATAATGTGCGCATCTTCGTTTGACTCAAGATCTCGCTGTCGGTTAACCATCCACCAAGGGACGTTGGTGGCATACTCGTCAATGGCGCTTCTAAGCTGATCCTGCTCATCTGAGGAAAGGTGCCCCCCAAGTCTGCTTCCTTCTATTCCAGACAACCGGCAAATCATCATTGAAGTCCTGATTCCTATGCCCTTTACAGACGTTAGCCCATATGTGATGGGCTTCAATCCATCGATATCAGTATCTGCAATTCTGACGATGTAAGAGAAGTCGTCTCCAAGTTCCGCTTCGTCTACTTTTGGCATTACGGTTCCCCCGTGTTCACCTTTCGGTGGCCCTTTGGGCATCTTCGCGACCTACAGTCCCTATTTGAACCGATTGGACGCCTCAATTTCTTGGTGAAACTCTACTCCTTGCAAACTACGAACAACTTCTGCGTTCCCGTGGGTCTTTCTATGTCCATGTCAACCATGAAACCCTTCTTCCCCTCAGTCCCTTTCAGCTCTCGAGTAATCCTCCTTTGAAGCGTGGGATGAATTTCTGGATCTAAGCTACATCTGAGCGTGATATTCGATATCCCCCTTTTAGCCACAGAAGATGCAACTTGATCAATTGTGTTCAGCTCAGGAGGAGAGAGTCTGTGCTGGACAATCTTTCCAGTAGCTACCACGAATCCAAGCACCTCATCATCATCGGCGATTTCGTCTGTGTGTATGAGCATAGGCCTCCTGCCTTCAGTTCTGACCCAAGAAGAACCAGCTCCACTAGAAATGGCCTTTCTGTGCCAGGAGTTCTGAAGGCCGCTCTCAATCAGCACTGGATCAACTATTGTCAGGTATGCTCCACGGGGTATTTCCATGACACTTCCGAAAGAAGTGGAATTTGCTCCAGAGCCTTTTCCTTCGATGCTAGAAATAACCTTCTTCCTTCCAACTCTGATACATCTGTTGGGGCTACTAGATGAGAGAGATCCAACCCATACTGAAAGCCTGTCTACCCTGCCACCACCTCGACTAAGCCATTCCCAAGTCCAAGACGCACCGGGGAAAGTAGTCTCGAGAATCCCATCAACCATCGCTCGCTGAACCGAATCCAATCTAGGAGATAGATCTAACAGCACTGCAGGCCCCTTAGGCCCCGTCTGTAAATGACTACTCCAACCCTTCAGTACTGATTTGATGTCTGGCTCCATCTCATCAAGACTGTGATTCTGGGCGTCCCTTGGTCTGGCTGGGTCAATATGCAGCATCGCTATGGGGGGATGAGCTCTCGTACCAGCTTCTCTTAGACTAGACCAGTATGTGGAAATTGCGGACTCAGCAGAACAGCCGTCTCCCACCAAGACCCGGTCAAGAGAACGTTGGACCTCTCCTTCAGAATTGAGATGCATATTAGCCGCACAGAGTTTTGCCACATCAGAATCTATTTCGACAGCAAGGGCAGGTCGTTTGAGAATTTTTGAAAAGGCTATCAGTTGGATCCCGGAGCCAGCAGCTGCATCTAGAATAACTCCAGCAGGTAGTGTCATCGGGTCAATCTGATTTGCTCTTATCGAGGCTACTGACCATGGAGTGGACAATCTCCTCATTCCATCACTCATGAAGAACTCAGGCTCTCCCTTCCTGGAAGCCTCTGGTTTACCCTTCCTCTTTGCATTGCTTACCAGCCTCTTCGATGGAACTATTGCGGCATGGCCCCCTTCATCCACAGCCGTTCCCGTTGGAACTTAGTCAAGTCTCTTTCGTGAAAATCACTCTGATATCGGGGCACTTCTCAGGGTCAACTCAAACCTCAGCCAGGTGTCCTCCAACTCGTGTCCTTCGCTATTGCCGTAGGCAATGTCGGGCGGGAGAAGGGTAGTGTGGGTTGTTCCGGTATTGATTCCTGGAATTAGCCCTCTATCGTTGTCAATGTCAAGTCCTATCGCAGACCAGCAGAATCCTTCTATCGACCAATTGCATCCTTCACCAGCGGAGTCACTCCAGTCTCCGCTATCCAACTCTTCTTCTGAATCGGCATCCCAAACAGTATACTGCACTGCAAATGGATCTCCATCTTGGATGTGAACGTCTCTGTCTTCGGGTCCTTGGAAAATGTTCACATCTAACCTAACTTGAGCATCTAAAACCGAAATATGAGTGGCTGTAACGCTTATTTCCCTCTCTGTAATCTCCTCAATCAAATTGATTTCCAAAATAGAACTTTCATTCCCTCCAAGATCGTTGATAATTAGATACGGCTGGTTGTTTGATGAGAAAACAACCCCTCCCCCACCAATCTCCAGTACCAGATTGAGAGTCTGGTTTGCCCTGTTGTAGACTGCCACACTCGCTGAATCCCCCGAGCCTTGGTGTTGCCAATCACAGCGAGTCTCTCCTGGAAGGAGGAAAACTCCATCCTGTCCCGATAGAGATTGAGGCCACTCCCAGCTGTCCTCTCTTGGAGAGCATGTGTCGTAAAGCAATCCAACTTCCCAAAGCCACCGTCCATCTTCGTTAAGGATATCGACATCAGTTGTGCCGAAAGACGCCTCTATTTCATCAAGGAAACCCTTTGCAGAGATTCCAACCCATACCGAGGACAATAACAGACTAATTCCTGTAATTACCGAGAGAACTAGGGCCGCTCTAGGAACGGCCATTTTATTCAGTCCTAGGGGTATTGGGGGATGCTCAATCTCATCGGGAGTATCCGATATCCACGACCTCGTCACAAGACCATAGAATTGTCAGTACGTCATCAACGTTGGCACTTCCGGATTAGCCTCTCAGCAGTTCATCTTGGTTCTCTAGCCCCAGCCAGGCTACGATGCCTAACTCAACTGCTAGAGCAGACATTCCAAGCAATATTTCGTACTCTCCAATATCTCCCGAAGAGAAAATCAAGAAGCATAGTATAGCAGCAACTAGGTCAGCAAGCCCCCAGATTCTGAAACCCTTCCTTAGTTGCAGGATTCCAATTACCCATATCTCTGTGGACATCAGTATCATCAGAATGGGGAGCCCAAAGTCTCCAATCATCCCTACTGCAATTGCTCCCGAAATCACGAATATGTGCCCATTAGCGACAAGTGTTAATGTCCACTTTGGCAGATTCAGTGGAACAGTTAGTGCACATGCAACCATCACAATAATTCCAGCGGTCAGTACAATCTCTCCGAACCAGTCAAGAAGACCTTCATTCCATCTAGAGAGTGCAAAAATGGCCAATATTCCACTAGGGAGTGCAATTCCGAGCTCGGATGGCCGTGAGGCCCTAACACTCTGGATTGCAGAGCTAGTAGCGGCTAGAATTCCTGCGGGTCCGAAGGACATCATCACAATTGCTAGACTACGGGCGCCGTTCCGGAGTCCATCTGAGTCACTATCATCCCTAAGCCTCCTCCTCCCTTCGATCCAATAACCTAGAAACACGCACATTACAAGAATCGACTCGAGAAGCAGCCAAGGCATCATCCAATCCAGTGCATCTCCATCGAAAGGATCCACAGTGATCGGGAGAGGCAGAGCCCCAACCAATGCCCCACCGATCATACGAGTCAACAACAAGGGGATAACGAACCAGTCAATCGCAATAGCGATCCTGTCGATCAGATTCTTTTGCTGTAGCAGGTATATCATCAACAGAACAAGAATTAACGAGCATGCAACTGCCATGTCCAGAAGCATCCGAGGACTGCTCCCCGGCGGGAATACGTGCGCAGACAAGAGAACCAGGCACACTCCAGATATCGTAAGTGCTATCGGCATCTCCATTCCCAGAATGTGTGGCAAATCTAACTCAAGGCCCTTGGTGCGCTTCTTGATCAAAAATACTGTCGTACAACAGAAAACACCCGTGGAAACAAGAATAAGGGGACCAATTCCTAGTACAGCAGAACTTAGGATCCCTGTGAGTAACACAATCACCAGTACAACCATCCCAACAATAGGGGTATGAGTGATCTCGGAGGATAGGAGCTCTGACATGTCCTCGGTATCTGACAGTTCTCTCTTGCTCCTTCGTAGCTGTTCCATCTCTGCCACTTTCGGATTGTAGGAGGATAATGATCCAAATGTAGTAGAAACCATCCCCTCGGAAACCATGCTGCTAACGGACTCTCTCTTAGCAATGGTCCTCAACTCCGATCTAATCTCCCCCCTGGAGATTAGCCAAAAAGAAGTAACAACAAAAATAATCGACGATGATATCTGAAGTACATAATCGTCCGACCCGATAGACAGCATACTCGTGACTACTACTAGAATCAGTGCAGAACAAGCAGGCCTGAGCATATTCTCCATTTGCTCAACTCTCGGCAAATAGACTGAGAGAATCACAACAGTACAAACTACTGCTAAGAACTCGGTTTCCGGGATGGACCCAAAGATATCCCCAGAGTCAAACTCAGAGAGCCATTCAGGAGAGGTCAACCCCTTAGATGGCTCTCTCCCTGTCCAGAAAACAAGCAGGGGTACAATCACCATCCCAATCCCAAGACCGTATGTTGAGTCCTTTCCGAAGTACAATATCGAGGAAATAGATAGGCACATTAGGACAATAATCGCCTCATCAAGCCCATGTCTCCATTGGATCGTTAGGAAAGTAAGTGCAATGATCCAAACAATACTCTCCTCACTGCTATTCCTGAACCCCAGTGAGAAACTCAGAATGTGCAAGGCCGAAATCAGTGCCAGCAAAGAAACCAGAGAAACCGTGTTGAAACCGTCAAATTGAGCTAGAATGACAATTGTGAACATCGGCAACCATAGACCAATGCTCCACAGATTCAGCATCCCAGAATCCCTAATTGAAGCAGAGATTTCTGTTATCCCCATGAAACCAGACGCTAGATTTACCCCACTATCTCCCATTTTTGTGTTTACTACCAACATTAGCACAGATGCCAGTCCAAGATAAATCCCCAAAGGAAGAGGATCAAGATGGACCATTCCACTGTAGTCATTCATGTCGTTCGCCAGCATTATGGTCCTCACAGTCTCTTCAATCAGTTTCTCAATCACGATCCACGACCAAGGAAGAATGACTGTGACACCAGTTAGTGAGGAAGACTTCCGGCTTATTGCAAGAATAGCGGTTCCAATGTGAAGCAGGGATAGGATGCCCAATAGAATGAACCCACCATCTCCGTTCGATTGACTTCCAGTTGGAACTAGTAGGACCAGTATTGCAAGGATGGCCACAGAACCAACCCACAGGACTCTATCCGAAACACTACTCTGGTCTCTAAGGATGATTGCGACAGTTATTGATGCACCAACCACCGTGAATATCTGGTAAGATGACGCACCGAGAGTTTCGCCAACAAGACCCTCATTCAATAGAACTACTATGAGCATGGCTGCAGTAATCAACAGTGGTTGCGACACTCGACGTGCTTGAACACCTCTCACGACTAGGTAAGACCCTGCAAATGCCCCTCCGAGGAAAGTCACCATCCCTAGAGCATAACCCAAGTCTTCACGATTGGATGCAACTGCTAGAACAGCACCCACCATCCCTAGAGAAATCGAAATCCCCCATAGTCCCGGCTTTCCCAGACCCAAAGCTTCGGAACCCTTTGAGAACCAGTTTTCCTCCTTCGAGAAAACGGTCGCCATGTAAGCATTCATTGAAGTGACCGTCATCAGAAGCAGGAAAAGCAGCAACGGCTCCTCAATTGGCAAGACCTCCAGAGGTCCTGCTGAAAATCTAGGAGTTACCGCATGCATTCCAATCCAAAGATTAGATGATGCGATTCCCAGGGAGGCCAGATTCCCAGAGCTCCTGTTAATTGCAATTCCATGTAGCATTACAGTTGCTAACAAGATCATTACTGCCACTCCCAATTCTCCAAATTCTGTTCCAGCCGTAGATCCGATCGCTAGAAGAACAAGGGTGGATTGAGCTGCTATTGCATCGTGATCATGCCTGTAAGCCACGATGATGTTGACTCCTACTAGGAGCAACAAAACGAAACCCAGCAATAGGTCATCTGGGATAACATCCCAGTTTCTCAATTCTATTGCTAGACCGTATAGGACCTTCATCGAGATGATTACCCACGTAATTCCCAGAAGACTCAGCCTCTCCTTCGGAACCCATAATTCTCCTAAACCAAATCCAATCAATGCAAGAAGTAACAGTAGAACTGTCCCAATAGATGAATCAAAGGTTCTCCCAATTTGTATGCTGATTGCGCTGTAAATCACAATCATTGATGCCATCAGAACCCAGTTCACCCTTTCTTCACCGTCTATCGATAACTGGGAAACAATATCCCTCTCCGGGGGAGAAGAAACACCTCCGTCCCTACTGACCCTTCCCGGTGAATCTTCACCCGGCTCAGAGAACGGATCGAATACGTCCCCTATGGCATCATCCTCATCCTCAGACTTCGGGGGCTCATCTCCATCCTCCGATGAATCCAAACTTCCTATGTTGATTCCAGATGGAAGCTTGAACTCCCTCTCTCGGATGATTCTGTCTGGTGACTCATCGTCTCCCATTGACCCTCAACAGAGGACGTATTGCATAATCACATCCCCTGCTGGACCATTAAACGAACCAGATTGAAATGTGGAACAAATTTTCCGAGCCGTAACGCTTGAAGGCTTGCCCCCTCTCGGATTGGTTGGGGGGGGTTACGATGCAGAGCTCCTCTCAAAGAAGGACTGTGGATTTGTCCCAGCACGGATTGGAACCGAGTGGTAATGTTCACTGGAACTTGGGTTCAGAAGAACTCCACGAAATGGCGGTTGAATTGGGAGAGGCCAGACTTACGTCAGACTCGGTCCTACTTGCAGTGACCGGGGAGAGAACCGGTCGTTCTCCGAATGACAGATTCATAGTGGACGAGGCTGGAATGGCAGAGCAAGTCTGGTGGGGGGAGGTCAACAGACCAACTGCTCCCGCAGTCTTCGATAGGCTACTAGTCAAGGTTCAAGCTCATCTAAACTCAGTAGAAAGCGTGTTTGTTAAGGATGCCTTTTGTGGAGCGGACAAGGACTACAGGATGCCCGTCAGGCTAGTCACTGAGAAGGCATGGCATGCAGCATTCATGCACAACATGTTTGTTCGAGCTACGGAAGACGAAATCACATCCCACATTCCAGAGTTTACCATCCTACATGCACCAGAATTGAAATCAAGCATGAGCGATGGAGTGAACTCGGACGTTTTCGTAATAATCTCTCTTGACAGAGGCATGGTGATCATCGGGGGGACTCACTATGCGGGGGAGATAAAGAAGGCCATATTCACAATCATGAACCACATCTTGCCTTCCAAGGGCCTACTCCCCATGCACTGTTCGGCCAATACAGATGGAAAAAACTCCGCGCTCTTCTTCGGTCTTTCTGGCACGGGCAAGACGACACTTTCTGCCGATTCGAATAGGGCCCTTGTAGGAGATGATGAGCATGGTTGGTCCGATAAGGGGGTATTCAATTTTGAGGGAGGGTGCTATGCTAAGCTAATCCGACTCTCGGAAGAGGATGAACCGGCGATTTTCGCAACAACAAAGATGCGTGGCTCAATTCTTGAGAACGTCGTCCTAAATGCAGATGGAACTCCCGATTTCGATAACGGCTCTCTCACTCAGAACACCAGGGGATCTTATCCCATTGAATTCATCGAGAATCGAACTCCAGACTCTATGGCTGGTAATCCAAATAACGTGGTGTTCCTGACTTGCGATGCTTTCGGGGTACTCCCTCCGCTTTCGAGGTTAACTCCCGAGCAGGCCGCATATCACTTCATGTCCGGATATACTGCCAAGGTTGCTGGAACCGAGATGGGGGTGACGGAGCCACAAGCCACCTTCTCAACTTGCTTCGGTGCCCCATTTATGCCCCGCCATCCAAGCATCTACGCAGATTTACTATCGAAAAAGATACGTGAGAACGACGCTAAGTGCTGGTTGATTAACACTGGATGGATAGCTGGTGGGGCACACGAAAGCAGCCGAATCAAGATCAGCTGGACTAGGAATCTGCTAAATGCCGCCATCAATGGTGATTTAGCGGATGTAGTCTTCGTCAAAGACGAGCGATTCGGATTTGAGATTCCCACTACCTGCGAGGGAGTTCCAGACAGAATCCTACAGCCCAGAGAAACGTGGGATGACGAGAATCGGTATGATAACGTAGCCAATCTTCTTGCTCAGATGTTCATCGAGAACTTCGAGCAGTATTCAGATGGATGCACCGAGGAAGTAATCGAGGCTGGTCCGAAGCCAGTCTAATCAATCAGCCTCTGCTTGGCCGCTCTCTGAGCATCGACTGCACAAATTGCAGCCATGTGCACTACGTCTCTGGCACTGTCTCTTCGCTGAAGGACATGAGCCGGCCTAGATAGCCCTTCCAATATGGGACCAGTCATCTCGGCCCCTGCCACTCTCTGCAGTAACTTGTAGCCAATGTTAGCCGAAGCAAGGTTGGGACAGATTAGGACGTTAGCTGGACCGTTGAATGACATGAATGGGTAGTCTTGCTGTATCTCTGGAACCAGTGCAGTATCCGCTTGCATGGGTCCGTCAATTATCAAATCCGGATCGAGCTCTCTTACTATCTCAATCGCCTCTTCAATTCTATCAGTCCTCATTTCAGCAGATGTTCCGAAATTGGAGAAGGACAGCATAGCAACCTTTGGCTTCACTCCAAACCTCTTAGCCACCTTAGCAGTCTGTATAGCAATCTCTGCTAAAGTCCTAGCATCAGGATAAATGTTGATCGTCGCATCTCCGATGAACATCAACTGACCGTTCACGGTCATCATGTACATCCCTACGATTCTGTGCGAATTCGGATCCGGTCCGATTACTTGTAAGCAAGGCTTCACGATATCGGGGTACTGATGAGAGACTCCTCCAAGATAACCATCGGCATCCCCCATTCTGACCATCATGGGAGCGAAGACAGTGGTCGACTTCAGTTGCCTAATCGCATCTTCCTTAGTTAAACCCCTCCTGCCTCTTAGTTGGTGGAATTCGTCTGCGTAACTACCTCGCCTCCTATCATCGTACCTGACGTCAATCATTTCACAATCAAATTCCAGCCCCAACTCTTCTTTCACTGCTTCAATCCTCTTCTTCTGTCCCAGAAGGATAGGTTCGCAAATTCCTTCTGAAATGCACTGAGATGCAGCCTTCACAATCGTGGGATCCTCTCCTTCACAGAAAACAATCCTCTTCCGATCCCTCTTGGCTTGGTTAATCACCCTCCTCATTATGGATCTTGTTAGCCCTAGGCGAGACTCTAGCTTATCCCGATAGACGTCTACGTCGAACTCATCAGCAGACAATCCAGCGATCCCCTCATTTACAGCGGCTTCAGCAACTGCACTTGCCTCCCAAATCAGAACTCTCGCATCGAATGGCTTTGGTATCAAGTAGTCGGGACCGAATGACATCTGCTCACCCTCATAGGCTGATGAAACGTCATCTGGGACGGGTTCCTTGGCAAGCTGAGCAAGTGCCTTGGTTGCTGCCATCTTCATTCCCTCAGTAATCTCGCTAGCCCGAACATCCAGGGCACCTCTGAAAATGTAAGGGAACCCAAGGACGTTGTTTATCTGGTTAGGATAATCGGATCTTCCTGTTGCTACTATAGCATCATCTCTTACACTGGATACTTGCTCTGGTGTAATCTCTGGATCAGGATTTGCAAGTGCGAATATGAGAGGATTCTCTGCCATTTTTTTGATCATTTCTGGAGAAACCAAACCTCCCTTTGATAGCCCTAGGAATACGTCTGCCCCGTTCAATGCCTCACCTACTCCACCTTCCGGAACATCACTGGCAAACTCTGACTTGTACTCGTTCAACTCCCCTCCTTCCATCCTCTTGGTTGTCACAATTCCTTTGGAGTCAACCATGGTTAGATTCTCAGGCTTTATCCCAAGCCTGAGGTAATGTCTGGCGCATGAGATTGCTGAGGCTCCGGCGCCGAGTATTACCACGCTGACTTCCCCAATCTCCTTTCCTACTACTTCAAGTCCGTTTAGCAGAGCGGCCCCAGAGATAATCGCGGTACCGTGTTGATCGTCGTGCATTACTGGGATGTCCAATTCTTCCACGAGCCTCCTTTCTATCTCAAAACACTCCGGTGCTCCAATATCCTCGAGATTTATCCCGCCAAATGTTGGTGCTATTGCCTTCACCGCTTCAACGAATTGATCCACATCTGTCCTATCCACCTCTATGTCGAAAACGTCGATATCCGCGAATGCCTTGAACAGTAGCCCCTTCCCCTCCATTACTGGTTTGCTCGCCAGCGGGCCAATATCCCCTAAACCAAGGACTGCTGTACCATTGCTGATTACAGCGACAAGATTCCCCTTCGATGTGTAATTGTATGCCTCATCTGGGTTGTCCCTGATTTCTTCGCAAGGATATGCCACTCCAGGAGAATATGCTAGAGAAAGCTCTCTCTGAGTGCCATGTGGCTTTGTTGGAACCACTGTAACCTTGCCTTTTGGCTCCGAAGAGTGGTAATCCAACGCGTCTTCGCGCAACTGGTCCTTGCTCACAGTGTCACCTCGGATGTGCCGGAACAACCATCTCCTTTGATGCTATCCTATTGATAATCGTTGGATTATCGGCCAATATGGCCTTGTTTACCGTTTTTTTTGCAGCATGCAGTTTCCCAATAATGAGCAAGTCGCGGACGATTACCCCTACCCTTCATAAATCGCACAACGAGGGACTCGCTTCGTTCCATGTACGCTAGTGGTAAGAATGCAGATGGGAGGGGCAAGGCAATTGCCCTGGTTGCCCTGATGATTTTACTCCCTTGGGGTGCAAACCCGTCTCTGCCATCAGACTTGGAAACTGATGATTCCAACTCCATCGAGATGAGTCATATCTCGAGTAGGTCATGGGGGGTTAATGGTAGCAATGACACCGGTTGGATAGTTCTAGATGCTTCAGGAGCTGACCCTGAGAACGGAACACCAGCATTTTCCGATCTTTTCTTGGATTTCGCGCCAGGTGCTCTTATTGACAACCTGACTTTCGAAGTAGCTGTAAACGGAAGCGATGGATATTGGGTTAATCAACCCCAGATTGCAGTCATGGACACCCAGACTAGCGTTTTGGATTGGAGTGGAAGAGGGGATCTAGGAAGGCAGAACGTATTCTCAGACAACCCTCCAAGCCTGGTAGGGGGTATTTTGGACTCATCATTGAAGCCAAATACCATCAGTGACGCCTCTTGGCAGATTCCAACCGGAATAGAGATCACAGACTTGGTAATTCAGGCCCTTCGCCCCGTTGACCCAAAGCTATCACTGAGCCCTCTCGAGGTTTCCATCTATGGAAGTGCGTTCAACCCAACCGATGGAAGGCTCTACGTTCTGATTGACGACGATCTGCTGATATTGGACGACAACGCAAACAAGCGCATTATCGATATCGTTCCGGACATATCTGGAAGATCCATTGTCTCAGACCCGAACAGAGACATGCTATACATCGGGGAAGCAGACGGAAACGTCACCGCAATGGTACTATCGAACTCGACTCCGGTGTCTGGCTTCCCTGAAGAGATAAACTCATCTCTGGCAGATCCAATTCTGGCATTGGGAACGGATGTCTTTGGAGTACTGTGGGGTGCATCTGAGTGCACCCTCCACTATCTGATGCCGGCCAAGGGTGCCCTATGGAAGTCTCTGGATTTCTGCTCCACCTTTCAGGACGAGACCCCTTTGGACATCTTCATCGATGGCAGGAATTTGTTCCTTGCAACAGAGGATCATGGCCTTAGAGTGATAGAGTACAACGTCTCTTCTGGAGATTCAACATCTATAGTCATCGAGAGAAACGTAGTTTGGGATGACTCTAACCTTCTCTCTGGAAACTCAATCGCCGATATCGCTGTTTCCGATGACATCCTGTACATCGCTACCACTGACTCGGGTGTAGATAGGTTCGACATCTCGTCGGAGTCTTGGATCCCCTCTTGGACGTCATCTAATTGGCTATCCTCCGATACTACCATTGGTCTCGCAGTTACTCCGGGATGGCTATACATTCTCGGGGACCAGCAGGTCCAGCCATACGATACCGATGTCCTGCTCTTCAGTTCAGACATCTCACTATCAGACTTGGGCCTTTCAGGATCAGGAACTAGCATCAGTCCTTGGCCGGGGGGACTGGCTCGTTCTCCATCTGACTCTTTGGCGATGATTGGCGACTCTTCTGGCACAATGGGGAGAGTTCTAGGCGACAACTCGGATGGGACGTTCCCACTAGTTAGTAGCCCCTCAATAGAAGATCCACAGATTGCAGCGATAATTGATGACGGAGAAGCAGGCGAGTTCTGGATTGCATCTGGAACTACCATTGACATGATGGACAAGAGAGACAACCTATGGAAGGAACCAATCGACATTGCTGACAACATCCCCTCTATCCAGTCCGGAGAAGTTTCGATCACATCCATAGAACAGGATGACGACGGCTGGGTCTGGGTTGGAACATCTGGGAGCGGGGTTCACAGGCTAAGCAGTGTGGACGGAACCCACTTCGGCACCGTCCAGGGACTAAACTCCGACACGATCACCAGTTTGGCATTCGACTCCAACTCCGCTATCCTTGTAATCGGGCACCTAGATGCAGGAATATCGCTATACTCCACAGATTCGAACAACGTCATAGAGACCTTTTCGGAGTCAGAGGGCCTGGACTCCAACAGAATTCGAGACATCGCTACCAGATTCGGAATAGCATATATCGCCACGGAGGAAGCTGGGGTGATGAGAATCGACCTCAGCACCCCTGAGATCATAGGCTCCTGGCAGTCTCTGGGTGTTGACAATCTTGACTCTGCCCCCGTTGCAGTCGATGGGGAGGTCATCTACCTAGGTCTTCCCGGGCTTGGAATACTCTTGATTGACAGACTGACCAGTGATACTGCAGACCTATGGACCCCGGATGACCCAAACGGCATCCCAGATGAAGATGTTAACACCTTGGCCTTGGATTTCTACGGTGGTCTATTGGTGGGCTCAGAGGTTCAGAACTCAGGTGCCAACTCAAACGGGGGCTTGGCTAGATGGGATGGCTCTAATTGGCAGCTTCTTCCTACCAGCATTCCAGGCTGGAACAACGACCCCTTCGAGTTCTACGATGTTTCCAGTGATGCTAACGGAGTCTATGCAGGAACAAACAGAGGGGCCTGCATGTGGAACTGGCCCGATCCAAACAACCCCCAATCTCAGTTCACGCTCGAGGACTGTTGGACATCAGGAGGAGGCGGCGGGGGCGGTGGAGGCGGAGGAGATGGCATGCCCTCCCGATTCGTCATTGCCGTCGACCCAATCGGACCGGACCTTCTCTATGCTGGTACCACAGAGGGAGCAGCAGTGATCAACACCTCAAACGGAACCGTAGTAGAGGTTTGGACGGCAGGGGATGACACCGAGAGGGCAAGGGTCCACAAGTTCGCTGATACTCTCTACCTGGGCTTTGAGAACTTGGGAATAGCTCGTTTCAACATCACATCAGGAACTTGGTTATCACCCTGGGACGGTTCCCAGGGCATTTTGGATGACGATGACGTCACAGTGCTGATCGAGGGAAGAGAAGAGGGCACGATGTGGGCCGGGGGGGACTTCGGCCTTACTCTGATAGACCTAGTCAACGATACCGTTCTGATTCAGTGGGACAGGGGTGCCAATCAGGACGGCCCAACCCTGCCGAACTACTCACCGGCCGAGATTCTAATCGTTGACAATCTGATGTACTACTCCCCTCAGAGGGCAAACCCCTGGAACACTAGGGATGAGGTTTCTAGGATCAACCTAGACAATAACACCACGCTCCCTTCAATCGACGCTGGGATTCGCATGGGCTTCAATGGCGTAATACACGGAATGAACCAGATAGGCGATGAAGTGTGGATAAGTGTCGTAGAGACATCGGGCTGGGGTGGCTCTGGAGACCCAGGAACTATACTGAGGTGGAACACGACCTCAGGAGACTGGGAGGACGATCTACAGACCATTGGAGACGTGGGCAGGGTAAATGCCCAATACCTGGGGGACTGCTTTCCCCTCAACACTTCTTGCGAGCTTTGGGTCGCCTATGGTGACAACATCCTCAGACGCTTCTCTGTCTCGAACATGACCCTGCTGAATCAGTGGGACGACGTCGACGGAAGGATCAGAGGCATGGTAGAATACCAAGGAGAGTACCTCTTCGCCAGCATGAATGGGATTCTAAGATGGAACCCATCTAACGAGTCATGGCTCTCATCGTGGCTTCCCGGAGACGGACTACCCCAAGACTCTGAGCTGGACTTCTACTCCATGAAGGTGGTAGGGGACGACCTCTGGGCCGCCTCGGGATACGGTAACGATGGTCACGTAATGAGGCTATCAGGAAACAACAGCAACTGGACGATATGGGAAGTGGACACCAACGACATACCGGATGGGTACGGCGCTGACATCTTGCTCTGCCAAGACATCGTACACATAGCGATAGGGTTCAGCGCTTGGCAGTGGTGGGCCGTCGGCGGGGGAATCGCTCGCTTCGATCTAGCTGACTACGATGGCGATGGGGTAACTGAGGAGTGGATATCGCCTATCACTGAGGGCAACTCAAACATGGCAGACAATGATGTCAGAGCAATGGCATGCGATGAAGAGAACGAGATATTGTACGTCGGATTCGACACTGACAACGTTGGGATAGATCGATTCGACTACTCGTCCAACAACTTCCTGGATACCTTGACTCCGGACATGGGGGTCTCAGAGAACCCAGTCTTCCCAGGTGGAATGCTTTACGACGAGGATCTTCTTTTGGTCTCCCACTACGATGGAAACGGGGGAATCACTCGCGTCATCACTTCAGGAGCAACCGCCACTTCCGGGCAGGTAATCGGTCAGGGTATGGACTCTTGCTCAATCGTAAGAGCACCCACTACTGCCAGATCTTATGCAATCGGAAGATCCGGTGACCTTTCTGGGATAAACCGAGTTGACAGGCTGGATGCAACGGGGCTGATCGAGGGCGGCTTTGACGAGCTCGTCGGACTCCCCTCTGGTGTTGTCCATGAGATGATCTCCAATGGGACTCACGTATGGGTCACGGTGGGGTCGTCCGAATACTCCTATCTCGCATCGACCGTACTACAGGGGGAAATAACGGACAATGGCTCAGTCTTCTGGCAGTACGGATTCGACGCATTCACTGAGTCGATAAACGAAATCATGCTAGTGGACCAGGAGATATGGGCCTCAACTGTTGGCAACGGACTCTTCTCGTACAATCTAACCCAGAGGTCACTCCGACCAACTCCTCCCGCCCTCCACAATCAGATGGACGGACTATTTGTCGATGGGGAGCAGATGTTCGTTGGCCTGATGGGATGGGACGGCAGCTCAGCCGGATTCCAGACCTTCGACCCCAGCTCACGAACATGGGGCCAAGGAAGCCTCCTGGCGGGTCTACCTAGCAACATCGTCACCGACTTCGTCCAGTTTGGGGAGCACGTACTGATTTCCACTCACGGTGGAATCGGCCTTTGGAACCAAACAAAGTACGACTGGGACGACCCAATAACCACTGTAGACGGCCTGCCGACACCGATTTCTAACCACCTCTTCGTCCCACCTTCCCCCGTGCTCGGAAACGGCTCGGTTCTGGTTGGTGGCCCAACTGGCATGATTGCCCTTGACCAGAACCTCGGAATCGTGGGCACAATCGGGAGAGCAGAGGGTCTAGTCGGAGACTTCGTCTCCGGAATAGTCTACGCTGACTCCGTTTCCAGGGAGGTGAATGACACATCTACTGGTTCCATGATTACGATCCACCATGACGCTGCCCTCTTCATCTCACACAATGGACAGGGCCTGACCAGGCCGGGAGTATCTGCTTGGGACCTCGGTACGGACAGCTCTAACGGGACATACAACATTGACATGATTCCTAGCAACGACGTGAGCGCAGTGGAGGCCGACCTGTGGGGGGTCCACATAGCCACCTCTATCCAACCACTAGTTCACTGGAACGCATCTTCGATGGCTATAGAGGCCGGACCAGGGGGCATAGACCTCCAGGCTTGGCCAATCACAGAACTAACATCGGATGGAAACCACCTAGCTGCTATCTCAGCCAGCAAGATAAGCGTGGTCGAGGCAACCGGCGACCATGACGTGGTCAAGATAGGAGAGATGGCGGGAGCCGTTTCAGGAGATGCCGATCCATGGATGGGATTAGCAGTAATCGGAGAAGACGGACTCCACATATACAAGCCGATGGAGACTCTGAGGGAGATTCCTAGGGAGAATCAGCGGAGAGCATTCCCGTTGACGGCAATTTTCGCTGATAGGACCATGGACATCACCGACAGCACCAGGCCCGGGATGCAGACGGTATTTGCATCCCATGAGAGCCCAATCACAATTCCACTAGACCAGAACCAGGCCAACTCTTCCGAGATTCTACTATACCCCGGGGCACTCACCTTCTCTTCTCCAGAGAGCGGATCGTGGGTCTGGGCCAGGTCAACGAGCCTCAATTACACAGGAAGCTGGGGTCTAGCTTCCCTTGACCATGGAATCGAGGAGGCTTTCCAGAGCGCCATTTTCAATACCCAACCAGGATCCCTCTCCTCGACGGTGCACCTACAGATGCAATCGCCTTCTGATGGCAAGCTCAAGATCAGGATCACGTACGACTGGGAGAGGCTAGAGGCCCCCACGGTGATGACCAGCCTCTATGACAGGCCCAATGACGGAGGGGGCGTGCTTCACGCATCATGGATGCCTGCCCAGGACTCCGCATGGTCCGCCTACAGGGTGTATCTCTGGGATTCCACGGACAACCCAGATTGGAACCCAGCGAAGGAGGACCTCGGTGCCCTCCCCTCATACCAACGAATCCCCTATTGGGCGCAGACCACCACTGTCTTCCACTCCGGAAACAGCAATGGCTCCGAGGTCCCCCTATCCGATCAGAGGCAGTACAGAGCAGCAATAGCGATAGAGTATCCAGACGGAAGCCTCGGTGATCCTGTTTCATGGGAAGGGAACGCGACCCCTACCGATGAGATACCATCTCCACCAGAATGGCTGGACGTCCAACCAGTGTCTGGAGGGATCCCCGGGACCGTGACAGCCGAGTGGTCCGCCTGCCAGGAGCTAGACCCCCAACTTACCAGAATATGGGCGGTCCAGCAGGAGATAACTAACGCACTAGCACTTTCCAACCCGATGGACTTCGTGTTCGCTGCTGGGAACTCTACCATCTTGGAATTGGATGGAAACGTTCCTTACTGGTTCGCAGTCGTCTGCGTAGACGAATCCGGGCAGTTCGACCCGTCCAACGCAACCGTCGTGGGTCCCGTTGTGACTGCAGGGGGCCTCAATGACGGGATAGCCCCTGCACCAATTACGGGGACATCTGCGAACGACGCACCCAACGATGAGGGCAGTCGCATTATCGTGAGCTGGGAGCCAAACCAGGAGGCCGACTGTTCTTACCACGTCATCTACATTCTCCCTGCATCCGGATGGACCGCACCGACCTCTGTGGATGGCTGGCCGGTGGCCGAGATCGTTCCCGACTGCACCACGAGCGAGGTAGTCATAGACTCAATCGGAAACTCCACTTTGGAGAATGACATAGTCTACTGGATAGGAGTAGTGGCCGTGGACGACTGGGGCAATCAGAACTTCGATGACGTCCTAGTCGTAGAAACAGCGAGCTACTCCGAGCTAGACTCGACCGAATTCTACCCACCGGATGCAGTCTCTGGCCTGCAGGCCTGGGACCACCCTGAAGACGATGGGACGGCAATCGATGTGAGTTGGGACAGGACGATGGCAGAGGACTTCAGCCACTACACCGTTTGGGCATCCGACTTCCCACTGGATGACCTGGTCGATGTGCATGAGGCATGCGAGGCCAGTGGCAACTGCAACACCATGAGAATCGACCAGAGGCAGATAGGAAACTCCCCCAGATTGGATGTTACTCTGACTACGGCACTCTATGGTACAGAGCCAGACTCGCTAACCCCGTCGGGGATATTGCCGGATGTCCCCCTCTATGTCACGGTCACTATTCACGACATCGCGGGCAATGCTTTACTCTCCGGGCTAAGCGATCACTTGGCCCTGGTTACTCCAATAGACAACAGGGGTGACATGTTCCCCCCCGACAGGCTCGCAGCACCAGGCTTGGAGGACAGGTCACCTGACTCCGGTGACGGCGTTTTCGTAACGTTCCCCGCGAGCACTGCTCCGGACATCGGAGAATACCAAGTGTTCGCCGTCGCTGGGGCTCCATTCGACAGCACGGAGGGGCTCGAGCCGGCATTGACCCTCGATAGGACCCAGTTGGGACAGGCTCTGCTGGAGGCAGTATCTGGGGGAGAGCCCATCCAACCAGACGTCCCACTCTGGGTCGCAGTGGTCCCGGTCGACACGTCAGGAAACGCTTGGACGGACAATCTTGAGACCTCAATGATTAGCCCAGTGGACGAGAACTCCCAGGACCCCGGGATGCACCTGCCCGAGGTCTCAGAGATTATGGCATACTGGGACTCAACCGGTAGCCGTATCGAGGTGCTGTGGGCAGAGTCTGAAGACCCCCAGGTGAAATCTTACACGATATACGCTAGCACCATGCAGTTCTCCGACACCAGGGACGCTATACCGGTGTCTTCCTCGATTACTTCCACAAACACATCCTTCGACTCCCTTGGTCCCACCCCCGTTATCTCATCGACCTCATACTGGATTTCAGTGGTCGCATTCGATGGAGACGTTCACAGGCTCGCTGTAGACTCAATCAGGGTCTACCCCCTGTCCGAGATGTCCCCGGGCGGTTCCGGGGGCGGAGCAGGGCCCGGAGGAGACTCGTGGTTCGACCAGCTCGTGGACGGTGATCTGAACACAGTTATCCTGATGGTATCCGCTTTGATGGTCATTCTAGGTGCCGCCCTAATCATCAGGCCTAGGGAGAGAGCAGCTCCGCAACCCTGGGAGATGGGTACTCAGGAGGTAGAGTTGGAGGAGGAACTGACCAGGGAGGCTATGGGCATATCGGAGGAGGAGGAGATTGCTTCGAGTTCGACACTAAGCCAAACGGATAGCATTTCCGAGGACCTAGTAGAAGAGGGGGAAGAAGCCACTACCGAAGAACCCCAATTGGACGAGTCGTGGGAGCCCGATGACTCTGTGGGAGAGCTCCTGACCACTGAAACCGAGGAGATCGGTCTAGAGGGCCTCAACGACCTGGCAGACGAGCTCGAAGAGGACGACGACGATATCGACGTGTCATTCCTGGATGATGTCCTGGATGACAATTGAGACAGTCTACTAGACCGTAGCCTTGAAGGACAATCCTCCACTGGTTGGAATGAGCGTTATGCCGGTATGCAGGATGTGCAAGCAGAACTACCCTCAGTCCCAGTTCATCACGGGGAACGGGCCTAGGTACCAGGTCTGCGCAAGGTGTGGAGTTGAGCATGGCCTGGCAGACCCAGAAGACACCCCGCAACTATACTCGGACGAGGTTCTAAATGCCAGGATTTCCCTGTACACCAGACGACACCTTCCTTGGGTTTCGGTGCTAATGGGGTGGCTCCTCTTCTTGTCGATTGGGAGGGGAATCGAGCTCTGGTCCGGACTTTTCTTCGTGATCTTGGCGGTTTCTTCTTTGATTGTCCCTGTTCTTCACTTCATGGGGTCGACGAGGTTCCTCGCCGAATTATCAAAGATTACCCCGTGAAACCATCGCGGGAACCCTTGAAATACGTAACATGCCTCTCCAAGACCAGAGGGAACAGAGGGTTCCCTGAGAAAGCCAGTGAGATTGGATGTTTAGAAAAGGAGGAGTCAGGACAGAATTACGAGAGTTCGGAAATACCTGGGATTGCGCTCAGTGTAGCGTTATTGCAGTGTCCGGACACGTGTCTAGACTCGCTCTAAGCAACCATCCAACCCAATCTGGATAAAATGGAAAATTAGGAAGTGAATTTACAAATGTACAATCAGAAGAAAGCCAGTTTGTTAACAGCCCTGCTCTTGGTGCTCATGGCCGGTTCAACCGGCGTAGGAGCCGATGGATCAGACCCCCTTGACCCCTCCGACGGAGGAGCCGACTGGGATGGGGACGGTTTGACCAATGCGGAGGAGCAAGCAGCTGGGACAGACATGAACAACGCAGACACCGACAACGACGGTATGCCAGACGGTTGGGAGGTCAACTACGGACTAAACCCCAACTCCGCCAGTGACAGCAGTGCCGATCCAGATGGGGATGGCCTCGACAACCTGGAGGAGTACCAAGCAGGTACCAACCCGAACAACGCAGACACCGACGGTGACGGGACGTCCGACGCGAACGACCCCTATCCAAACGATCCCAACGATGGAGCCGCATCCGACTCGGATGGCGACGGGATACCCGACGCATACGATCCAGACTTCCAAGGTGACGGAACCGGAGACGGTGGCACCGAAGGCGGTGG
>CETB01014083.1_pt1 | contig 54067 bp, 57 predicted proteins | sample 356381 | NCBI WGS metagenome assembly CETB01 (sample SAMEA2622545, study PRJEB7988) | marine metagenome | biome: marine biome (ENVO:00000447); feature: deep chlorophyll maximum layer (ENVO:xxxxxxxx); material: "saline water (ENVO:00002010), including plankton (ENVO:xxxxxxxx)" | depth 155 m | reverse complement strand
CAGCACATAAAAAGGCATCTTTTTGACAAATAAACTTTCCTTGGAAACGGGTCAGATCTATCGGAATAATTTTGCCAGGATAAGGCGAAGCGAAACTTACCCGTTTTTTCCCAGGGACGGTATTATAAAAAGCGGTCATAAATAAACTTTCTCCGGTAATAAGACGTTTTCCGGCTCCAAATATTTTCCCCATAAAGGTATTGTCATTAGAAGACCCATCTCCAAAGATGGTGTCCATTTTAATGCCGTCTTCCATCATCATTAAAGCACCGGCTTCAGCAACAACGCCTTCATCAGGGTCTAATTCTACTTCTACATATTGCATTTCTTCACCAAAAATCTCGTAATCTATTTCGTGTGCATTCATAATTTTAGTTAAGTTAATTTTTATTTAAGTTGAATTTATTTAATTTTTACAATACTTATCCCTGAAGAAGTTCCTATTCTACTTACTCCAAGTTCAATATAATTTTTAGCGGTTTCTTGATCCCTAATTCCCCCGGATGCTTTTATTTTCATTCGATCGCTAATTGCACTGTTCATTAATTTCACATCTTCTATTTTGGCTCCCCCGCTAGCAAACCCTGTGGAAGTCTTTACAAAATCGGCTCCGGCTTTTTCAGCTAACTCACAAGCGATTATTTTTTCTTCATTTTTTAATTCGCTCGCTTCGATAATTACTTTTAAAATTTTATCGCCAAGAATTTCTTTAATTTTTCTAATTTCATTTTCTATATAAGTATATTCCTTAGCTTTTAGTTTCCCTAAATTAATTACCATATCAATTTCATCGGCACCATCATTCACCGCATTTTCTGCTTCAGAAGTTTTAGATTCAGTACTCATTGCCCCTAATGGAAACCCGACAACCGAAGCTATTTTAACGTTAGAATTTTTCAATAAAGAGTTTGCCAGTTTCACATAGCAACCATTCACACAAACTGCATAAAAATTATATTCTATGGCTTCTTCACATAACCTTTCAATATCTACAGGCTCAGCTGTCGACTTTAATAAAGTATGATCTATGTATTTATTTAATTCCATTATTTATAATTGCTGATTACCGAAACTAACTCTTGTTTTTGCAAAACCCCTGATTGTCGCCAAACTTGATTCCCTTCTTTAAATAAAATCATGGTAGGCACTCCCCTCACCTGAAATTTAGCTGCTAAAGACTGATTTTTATCAACATCTATTTTTACAATTTTCAAATCATCTCCTAATTCGGCTTTTACTTCTTGTAAAATTGGAGCTAGCATTTTGCAAGGTCCGCACCAATCTGCATAAAAATCTACTAAAACCGGTACTTTTTGATGAATGATATCTTGAAAGCTATTCTTCATTTTATTGGATTAAAAGTTTCCTATAAAAATAATATTTTAGATTTATCTTCTTCTTAAGGTTTCAACAAAATATGGTTTAATTCCTAAAAATATCCCTTTATATCTATCCTAAAAACATCTATTTTTGAAGTATGAAAAAATTTGAGGAAATCAACAAAAGCAGTTTCGGTATTTTATTCGAATCTGTTTCAGAAGGGATCATAGTTGTTAATAAAAGTCAAGTGGTTGTAGCCATAAATGCTTCTGCCAATAAGATGTTTGGGTATGAAGAAGGTGAGCTAAAAGGAAAACCATTAGATTTATTAATTCCTCAAAAATATCGTCATAATCACGATAAAAACGTAGATCGTTTCATGGAAAGTTCAGAAAACCGACAAATGGGACACGGTCGTGATTTATATGGTTTACGAAAAGATGGTAGTCAATTTCCGGTAGAAGCCGGTTTAAATCCTTTTACCCTTGATGGGCATCATTATGTGATGGCTATGGTCATAGATATTAGCATTCGTAAAACCCAAGAAAAACAAATTCTTGACCTGAATACAAAGCTTGAACAAAAAATTGAACGAAGGACCGAGGAACTTAAAAATACGGTCATAGAACTGGAAGATGAAATTATTAAACGCAAAGAAGCCGAAAATAAAATAAAAGAATCTCTTAGGAAAGAACGTGAACTCAACGACCTCAAGACCAAGTTTCTTTCTTTGGTTTCGCACGAGTTTAAAACCCCGCTAAGTGGGATCCTTACTTCAACCACACTTATTGGTAAATATACACAAACCGAACAACAGGAAAAGCGGGAAAAACACTTAAAAACCATTAAAAACAAAGTAAAATACCTCAATAATATTTTAGATGATTTTCTTTCGGTAGAACGCTTAGAAACCGGAAAAGTAAATTACAAATTCAGTTCTTTCCCCTTAAGTAAAGTTACCAACGAGGTGATTTACGATGCAAATATGCTCTTAAAAGACGGACAAAAAATTAGTTATCCTAAAAACATCGATGAGATTATTTTAGATTTCGACGAGAAAATACTTGAGCTTATTCTCACTAACCTCATCAATAACGCTATTAAGTATTCTCCAGAAAACACCACTATTTCCATTGAAGCCTTTACTCAAGAAAATATGCTTAGCATAATCGTAAAAGATCAAGGAATTGGGATTCCTGAAAAAGAGCAAAAATATATTTTTAAAAGATACTTTAGGGCAGAAAATGCGCTATTGAACCAAGGAACCGGGATTGGACTCAATATTATACAAAGCCACTTGGAAAACCTTGGCGGAAATATTATTTTTACCAGTAAAGAAAATGAAGGAAGTACATTTACCGTAACACTTCCACTAACCTCAAATCAATAAACACCCCTACTATGAAAACTATTCTTCTTATTGAAGATGATGTCGCATTACGCGAAAATACCGCTGAACTTTTAGAACTTTCTAACTACAACGTAATTACCGCCCCCAACGGAAAAATAGGAATAGAAAAAGCTTTTCAAGAAAAACCCGATATCGTGGTCTGTGATATCATGATGCCTGAAATAGATGGCTATGGTGTCTTAGAAACTTTAGCTAAAAACCAAAAAACACAACATATCCCATTTATTTTTCTTTCGGCTAAAACTGAACATAAAGAAGTGAGAAGAGGAATGGATTTAGGTGCCGACGATTACCTGACCAAACCTTTTGATGAAGAAGAATTAATAAGTGCGGTAGAAAGCAGATTGGCCAAGGCCAAAATTTTAGCGCAGAATGTCACCGAACCTATTAAAGTTGAAGTTGAAAAAGAAGATGATGTTCGAAATTTAAACGAACTAAAAAACCTTTTTGACGATGAGGGGGAGATTAGTATGTATAAAAAAGGGGAAACCATTTATACAGAAGGCGATCACTCCAATTATATTTATCTAATTTTAAAAGGTGTGGTAAAAACCCACCAAATGGATGAAAATGGTAAAGAATTGATCACCGCACTTTTTAAACCCGATGATTTTTTGGGCTTCACCTCTTTTGAAGATCAAATACCTTATCAAGAATCGGCTACCGCAGTAGAAAAAACGGAACTTGCCGGAATTTCAAAACAAGCTTTGAAGCACATCTTAGAAAGTAATAAAAAAGTGACTTTAGACTTAATGAATGTTCTTACCGATAATTTATCGGATATTAAGCAGCAATTATTACAAATGGCTTATAGTTCTGTAAAGCGAAAAACAGCTCAAACCATCCTTCAATTTGTAAAAGTATTAGACAAAAAACCTTCAGAAAATATTAAAATTTCCCGGGGTGATTTAGCCAGTGTTGCCGGAATTGCTACTGAAAGTTTAATTAGAACACTTTCTGCTTTTAAAAAGGAAGGCCTCATTGAAATTGAAGGTAGAAATATTAAAATACTGAATGTTGAAGGGCTAGAGATGATGGAATAATTTTCTTTTATAAAGAAATTAGACCGCTTTGTTATTATAAAAAAAAGCAAAGACTTATATAGTCGCTCCTCCTTTAAAAGTAGAATAAGGAGTGGTGATTGTAATCGCATACACCTTAAAAATAGTTTAAACCACTTTTCATGATTACCCCAAAAGCTTTCTTCTTTAGTTTATTGATAATCCTAAGCATAGCTTGCAAAAACGAGCATAAACCACAGGAAAAAAAGTTATCTTCAAAAAAAGAAAAGCAACTTACCAATTATTTAAATAGTGAACTTGAAAACACACTTGGTCTGGCTGTTGCCGTTATTAAAGACGGGGAGTTAATTTATGAGAATTACCTGGGTAAAGAAAACCTGAGCGGAAAACCGGTGAATAAAAACACCATCTTTCCGCTCTATTCTATTTCTAAGCTAATTACTTCCACAGCTATTTTTCAACTGATCGAAGAAAATAAACTTCAGTTGGACGATAAAATTTCATTGTATTTAGATCATCTTCCCAAAAGTTGGCAAACTATAAAGATTAAGCATTTACTCTCCCATTCTTCAGGACTTCCTGATTATGATGTTTTAAGTGGAAAAGTTTCAGACAGCATTACCTTCAAAAAATTAACTGAAAAAGAACTTCGTTTTGAAAAAGGGGAACGTTGGGAATACAACCAGACTAATTTTTGGTTTCTTTCAAAAATTATTGAGAAAGTAACTCATAAAAGTTACGAAGAGTTTGTAAAAGAAAATCAGTTTCAGCATAACCAACTACTTTTCTCTTCCAACTTTATAGATCCTGTAAAAAATAGAAGCTTTAAGTATAATTTCAATCCGGACACGAAACAATGGGAAAAGGTTTCTTTAGATTTTGGAGATAGAACTAACGCTGCCGGAGGCATTAATCTCACCCTAAATCAATTTGTAGAGTGGACAAAAGATTTTGACAACAATCAATTGATCAGTCCCACAACTAAAGAGAAAATGTGGACACCTTTTAATTACCAACAAGCATTTTACTTCAATAATAAAAAAGATGAGTTTCTGTATGGTTGGGAACAGTATTCCTCTAACAACGAAATTTCATACGGCTTTACGGGAGGTTTAGTGACAGGCTACAGAAAATTTATTCATCAAGATATGACCATTATTGTGTTCACTAATGGCTTAAAAGAAAAACCTATTCACAATAAAATTATCAGCAAAATTGCCGGAATCGTTGATTCTGAACTCAACTAATTAAATACTCCTCTTCCTTTAAAACCGATACCCTTTGCTGGTTGAAGGCTTGTACAGATCACACTTTTCTTTCATAAAAAATTGAAAACCTGATTTTTGTCATTTTTCAACAAGTACTCCTCTTCTATTTTTGCTTTAAAATATAATGTACGAGGAAGATGAATATTTTAATGCCTACTGATTTTTCTGAAAACTCATGGAACGCGATTAGCTATGCTTTATCGTTCTTTAAGAACGTGTACACAAATTTTTATTTTTTACACGTAGAAGCTTCCGAATGGGAAGAAGAGGAAGAAAACCTGCATACCATTCAGGTAAAAGCCAAAAGTTCTGCTAAAGCATTTCAAACTTTACTAGGGCGTTTGGGAGAAGAAAAGCTCAATAAAAAACATCAGTTTTTTACTTCGTTAGAACAAGGTCACTTTGTAGAAACCATTCGTCAACACGTTAGTGAACGTGATATCGATTTTATTGTCATGGGTACTCAAGGAGCAAGCGGTTACAAAAAAGCTACTGTAGGAAGTCATTCTACCGAAGTGATTACCCGCGTTAAATGTCCGGTGTTAGTGATTCCCGAGCATGCCACTTATCGCGAACCCAAGAATATTACTTTTCCTACAGATTTCAATATTTCTTATAAAAATAAGGTCATCCATACCCTAAAGCAAGTATGCCATTTTAATGATTCTGCATTGCGAGTGCTTTATCTTTCTAAAAAAAGTGAAGAACTTACTGAACGTCAAGAGAGCAACAAAAGTTACCTAAAAGAGCAGTTATTAGAAATTGAACATAGCTTTCATTACACTAGGAACAATACTTTGGAAGAAGCGGTAGAATCCTTTGTATCTTCAAATGAAACCCAAGTAATAACGATGATGGCAAAGAACCTGAACTTTTTTCAGCATATTTTATTTCATCCTGTAGCGAAAAAAATTAGCTATCACAAAGAAGTTCCGTTTTTAGTTTTACACGAATAAGAAAAGAGCATATGTGTCAACCACTCATTCAAAAATATAATATTCCAGGTCCTAGGTATACCAGTTACCCAACTGTTCCGTATTGGGAGGAAGCTACTTTTTCTAGTAACAATTGGAAGAAATCGGTACTTGAATCGTTTGAAGAAAGTAATACTTCTGAAGGAATTAGCCTTTACATTCACTTACCTTACTGTGAAAGCATGTGTACCTTTTGCGGTTGTAACAAACGTATTACCAAACGTCATGAGGTCGAAGAACCCTACATTACTTCTGTTTTAAAAGAATGGCAGTTGTATTTAGATTTTCTACCGGAAAGACCACGTATCAAAGAAATACATTTAGGGGGTGGAACGCCCACTTTCTTCTCTCCGGAAAATTTGCAGGAACTTATTAAAGGGATTTTGAAAAGTGCTAAGTTGGCTGAAAATTATCAGTTTAGTTTTGAAGGGCATCCCAACAACACGACCAAAGAACATTTAGAAGCACTTTATCAAGTTGGTTTTAGAAGGGTAAGTTATGGAGTACAAGATTATGATATAAAAGTTCAGCAAGCCATCCATCGAATTCAACCTTTTGAAAAAGTAAAACAAGCGACAGAAATGGCTCGTGAGATTGGTTATACATCCATTAGTCACGATATTATTTTTGGTTTACCTTTTCAGAGTATCGAAGCGGTTAAAAATACGATTTTAAAAACCCAAGAATTAATGCCCGATCGAATTGCGTTTTACAGTTACGCACACGTTCCGTGGATCAAAGGAAACGGGCAACGCGGTTATAGCGAAGAGCATTTACCTTCCGCAGAAATTAAACGTAAGCAATATCAATTAGGAAAAGAATTGCTGGAAGAAATAGGTTATGTAGAAATTGGGATGGATCATTTTGCTTTAAAAACCGATGATTTGTATCAATCTTTAGAAGCCAAACAATTGCATAGAAACTTTATGGGCTATACCGCTTCTAAAACCCAACTAATGATTGGTTTGGGAGTCTCTTCCATTAGTGATAGTTGGTATGGTTTTGCGCAAAACTCGAAGAGTATTGACGAATATCAAGAATTAGTCAATAATGGTGAATTACCCGTATTTAGAGGACATTTATTAAACGATGAGGATTTAATCATCAGAAAACATATTTTAAACTTGATGTGCCATTTGCAAACTAATCTTTCTATAAAAGATAATTTGTTTGAGCTTCCTGAAATACTGGAACGCTTAGAAGAAATGGAAAAAGATCAATTAATCGAAGTACTCCCGGCATCACTACAAATCACAGAAAAGGGAAGGCCATTTGTAAGAAATATATGTATGGCGTTCGATTTACGCTTACAACGAAATAAACCGGAAACTAGATTATTCTCGATGACGGTTTAAGTAGTAATTAAAATAGGAATAGGTTAAGTTTTATTAGTAGGTTAGTAGGTTGGTCAACACCCTGAGGTTTTTACGGAAACTGAAGGGTGTTGCTATTTTTGGAAGAAGAAAAAGACCTACTTGGGTCTCGCCATAAAAATTTTCATCTGGAAGTTAGTAGCCATATTCCGAGCATTGAATTTAGCACGTTCGGCAAGCTCTCCTTCAAAATATTCATCAATAGTATTTACCCAAAGGTTGAGCCACACCCCAAAATGTTTGGCTTCAATTTGATGATTAAAATTATAATCAACCATAATATGAGCTCTCCCTGGACGACCGCGATACTTTCCTACAAAAAACAAATTGCTTTCCCAGAAATCGGTTAATTTCTCTAAGTGATGATCCCAATTAGTAATGGTTTCATTAAAAAAAGAGCCAATCTCAGGATTGGCTCTTACTTTATCGTAAAACCGATGTACTAATAATTGCACATCGGCTCTATTTTCTATATGTTTCATAAATTATTAGAACAACAACATTAATCCGTGGTACAAAATAAATAATAAATTCACAGAAATACTTCCTACCAACGAATTAAATACTTGTTTTGCCGGTAAACAAGAAAGCACCGCAGTATTATATCCCATACTAATCATCACCACCGCAAAAAGCTGAATCATTTGCCAAACACCGTGACCGGTCATTAAGATAAACATAGCTGCAATAGCACCTAAACAGCTAGATGCGATAATACCAATAGCGGCACTACCATAATACATTTCTTTAAACTCACCGTAATACTTTTGATACACTGACATCTTCTTATGTTTTAAAAATTATAGTGTAAAAGTATGGGTAAAGAGAAGCTTAAAAAATGACATTGGTCAGCTTTAAAAAATTCTTTAAAACACAATTAAAGTTATAAATATTTTAATATTATTAATTTTTACTTTAATTTTATTTAAAATTAATTTGAATTATTTTAAAAATGGCTCAACTTCCTATAAAATGTCCCAGTTGTCAAAACACCTTAGAAGTAAGTGAACTTTCCTGTGCACATTGTGAAACCAAAATTTCCGGTACTTATGGGCTTCCGGCCTTAATGCAACTTTCCATAGAAGACCAAGAATTTATACTTGAATTTGTACTTACCGGAGGAAGTTTAAAGAAAATGGCTACCCAACTTGGTAAAAGTTATCCTACAGTAAGAAACAAACTGGACGACATTATTGAAGAATTAAATTCAAAATAAACTAAAGATGAAAAAGATTTTATTTCAACCCTTTGAAAACTATTCTGAAAAAAAATTACTGTTTGTTGGAATTTTAGGAACACTGCTAGGTTCACTCATCGCCTATCTATTGAAAGCTAGGTTTGATGGCGTTTTAGATGTTCATTTTATAGATTCCGTAAAAATTTATGATCCGTTACTTGATAACCTAATTAATATTTTTAGTCTTAGCCTTGTTTTATGGATTGCAGGTAAGATCGTAAATTCAAAAACCCGATTAATAGATATTTTCAACACTTCGCTTATTGCAAGGTTGCCGTATTACCTCATCAGTTTTGCAAACATTAATGGGTATATGGGAGATTTATCTCAACGACTTTTAAATTTCTCTGCAGAAAAACCTGAACTACTTTCTATAGAAGGTACAGACTTACTCATCATTTTAATCTTTGCATTCATTTCACTTCTTCTCCTTATCTATTACCTCTATTTACTTTATAAAGGATATCAAATTGCCACTAACGCAAAAGGAGCTTTACCTATTATTCTATTTATTCTTGTTGTTCTTTTTGCAGAAGTACTTTCAAAATATATCATTTCTCTAATTCACTAATTACTATGAAAAAATTATTACCGCTCCTACTTTTAATGGTATTACATTTAGGATTCTCTCAAAACCTAGCAGGAGATTGGAAAGGAAACCTTGTGTTTCAAGGAACAACACTACCTACCATTTTTCATATTGAAAAAGCCGAAGATCATTACCAAGCTACCATGGATAGTCCCCATCAAAACGCTTATGGAATCCCTATCGATAAAGTAGAATTTTCGAACAAACAACTTACGCTAACTCAACAGGCAGCACAACTTACGTACGAAGCGGTATTAATTGATAAGAAGCATTTAGAAGGAACATTTCAACAACGCGGTTTTAGTATTCCGTTGAATCTTGAAAAACTTACTGGAGAAGAAAAAGAAACCTTAACATCAAATGCCCATCGGCCGCAAACTCCAAAACCTCCTTATCCCTATCAAGTCGAAGAAGTTAGTTTTTACAATCCAACAGCAACTATCACTTTGGCCGGAACGCTTACAATCCCTAAAGGAAAAGGTAAATTTCCGGCGGTGGTTCTTATATCTGGGAGCGGACCTCAAAACCGAAATGAAGAAATTTTTGAGCACCAACCTTTTAAAGTAATTGCCGATTATCTGACTAGAAACGGAATTGCCGTATTGCGTTACGACGACCGTGGCACGGCAGCTTCTGAAGGAGACTTCGCCACAGCTACCACTTTCGATTTTACAGATGATGCAAAAGCCGCTGTCGATTACTTAAAAACTAGAAAAGAAATCAACAAGAAAAAGATTGGCGCGATAGGTCATAGTGAAGGCGGTGCCATTGCCCCCATTCTTACCCAAAAAACACAACTGGATTTTATTGTTTTAATGGCCGGCCCGGGTTTACAAGGAAGTAAGCTTTTAAATCTTCAGCGTCAAAAGCAAGAAGAAATAATGGGCATTAACCCAATCATGACGCTACAACGCATGCACGTTTTTCAAGAAGTTTATGATGTTATTTTAGACACGACATTAAGTAAAGAAGAAACAAAAATTCAAACGAAACAGGTTTTTGAAAAACATTGGGGAGATCTAATTTCTGAAGAGCAACTCAACCAAGTGGTAGAACAACATAATACCAAATGGCTAAAAACCTTTATTCGTTTTAATCCTGCAACTTATCTTGAACAAGTAAATTGTGAAGTCTTGGCCATCAATGGTGAAAAAGACAGTCAGGTTCCTGCAGAAGAAAACTTAGCGGCTATCCACAGAAGTGTAGAAATAGCAGGTCAAAAAGTGACTACGAAAGCTTATCCTAAGCTCAATCATTTATTTCAAAAAGCTGAAACGGGAAGCGTCCAAGAATATAAGGAAATTGAACAAACCATCGACCCGCAAGTTTTAGAAGACATAACCAATTGGGTGTTAAACCAAACGAAAAATTAGTGTAATTTTATTCATAATTCACCGACTTATTTCAAGTAATTGTTGTTGAAATAGCTTGAGCGTATCTTATGAATAATTTAAAAGATTTAGAAAAATTTAGTTCGCATTTAAAAAGTTCTCCAAAAATGCCGGCCTTTTTTATTGGGCACGGCAGCCCGATGAATGCTATTGAAGACAACGAATTTGTGCAACAATTTAAAAAGTTAGGAGAAGATATTCCCACACCACAAGCTATTATTTGCATTTCAGCGCATTGGCTCACCCAAGGTACCAAAGTTACCGCGATGCCCAACCCAAGAACAATTCACGATTTTGGGGGTTTCCCGCGTCCACTTTTTGAAGTGCAATATCCTGCTCCCGGCAATCCTGAATTGGCAAAAACAACACAGGAAATTTTACGTCCGTTTGAAGTTGAATTAGACGAACATTGGGGTTTAGACCATGGTTCTTGGACGGTTTTGCGTCACATTTACCCTGAAGCTAATATTCCTGTAATCGAATTAAGCATCGATTACAGTCAACCGCTTTCTTTTCATTTTGATTTAGCAAAACGCTTGGCAAGCTTACGTCACCAAGGCGTTCTCATAATAGGAAGTGGAAATATTGTACACAACCTTCGCTATGTAGATTTTAAATATATTAATCATTTAGACCACGGTTACGATTGGGCGTTTAGTATTCGGGAAAAAGTAAATGAACGAATTCTGGAAGGTAACTTTCAAGATTTAATTAATGTGCAGCAATTAGGAAAAGATTTTACCATGGCTGTGCCCAGTTACGACCATTACCTTCCTTTAATTTATAGTTTGGCTCTAAAAGATGAACAAGATGAAATTGAACTTTTCAATGATTATGTAATTGGTGGTTCATTGAGTATGACTTCAGTAAAAATTAGTGCTTCATGAAAAGAACCCTCAGTTATCTTTGGCCATTAACCAAAAAAGTAAACTCTGAATTTAGTGGAGAATTGGAAGTGACTTGGCTTAACGGAAAGAAAATTTTAGACACCAAAAACGCCAATTATTCTTACGGCGCTTTACATCAAATTTTAGATGTAGCTTTACAAAAAACCAATGCGAACCGTGGCGGACATACACTTGTACTGGGCTTAGGTGGCGGAAGTATTTTGCAATTACTAAGAAAAAAATATAATTTCTACGGAAAAATCACTGCCGTAGAGTTGGATTCTAAAATCATTGAAATTGCAAAACAAGAATTCAAGATTCAGCAGTATCAACCTTTAGAAGTGATTTGTGAAGATGCCGAAAAATTTGTTCAGCAACACGATAAAAAATTCGACACCGTAATTGTTGATTTATTTATAGATGTAAAGGTTCCCGAACAATTTTTCAAAATACAATTTTGGGAAAATTTAGCTAAGTTACTTCAACCGGAAGCCACTGTTATTTTTAATGCCGGGATTGGCGAGCATCATCAACTAGAAATTGAAAAACTTCAGCAAGCAACTAAACAAATGATTTCTTTTCAAAAGACAACTCACGTAAAAGGAACCAATACGCTGTTGTTAGGAAAGAAAATAGAATAAAATTTATTTCGTTTTTCAAAAAAGATTTATTTTTACACAAAACTTGATTTTATGAATTCTAATTTTTCGGAAGCTTCTACTTACGAAGCTCCTTCATTAACCCAAGATGAAATTAAAAAAGCGCAGGCCGGCTTTATCACAAAAGTGTATAGTTGGATGACTTTAGCTTTAATGATTACCGGATTGGTAGCGATTATTACCGCTTCAACACCTTCACTGCTCAATGCTGTTTTTGCCAATAGATTTGTATTTTTTGGACTTATTATTGGTGAATTTGCTTTGGTAGCTTACTTAACATCTTCTATTAAAAAATTATCGGCAAGTACTGCTATTGCTCTGTTTATTGCCTATTCTGCTTTTAACGGATTAACTTTATCATTTATATTTTTAGCCTACACCTCGGGATCCATTGCCTCTACGTTTTTTGTCACCGCAGGAACTTTTGCCGCCATGAGCGCCTACGGTTACTTTACCAAAAAAGATTTAACCAAAATAGGCAACTTGTGTTTTATGGCGCTTATCGGGTTAGTGATCGCTTCCGTAGTCAATTTATTCTTTCAGAATGAAATGTTGTATTGGATTGTGACCTACGCCGGAGTTTTAATCTTTGTAGGATTAACTGCTTGGGACACACAAAAGCTAAAAAGAATTGCGGTGGAAGGGAATGAAAATTCTGAAACCGGACAAAAGCTATCCATCATTGGTGCATTAACCTTATACTTAGACTTTATCAATCTTTTCTTGTTCTTACTTCGTATTTTAGGAAATAGAAGATAAGCTATTTATAAATTTTCTACGTCACCCTGAACTCGATTCAGGGTCACATTAAGCCGCTAAAAACTCACTCAAATGAGATTCCGGATCAAGCCCGCCTGCCGGACGGGCAGGTCCGGAATGACGGAATCCAAACTCATAAAAAATCCCTAGTTTTCACTAGGGATTTTTTTGTAATATAAATGTCAGTTCGAGCGGAGTCGAGAACTCCATACAGACCAAAAAACATTGAATTTAAAAACCTTTCGACTCCGCTCAAGGTGACAATTTATTTTATTTAAAGCGTTCGTACATTGCTTTTTCTAAACTTTCCTGATGATCTGCATGGGCTATTGAAATTAAGGCTTTAGCTCGTCGTTTTAAGCTTTTTCCATATAAATTCACAACACCATTTTCGGTAGCAATATAATGAACGTGGGCGCGCGTGGTTGTTACACCGGCTCCTTCTTTTAAAAACGGTACAATCTTAGAAATTCCTTTTGCAGTGGCCGATGGCATCGCAATAATAGCTTTACCGCCTTCTGAAAGGGAAGCTCCACGAATAAAGTCCATTTGACCTCCCACGCCGGAATACTGCATTTTCCCAATCGTATCGGCACAAACTTGTCCCGTTAAATCTATTTCTATCGCACTATTAATAGCGGTCACTTTTGGATTTCGTCGAATAATGGCCGTATCATTGGTATAGGCAGCTTCTTTAAAATGCACCAATGGATTATCGTCTAAAAATTCATAGAGTTTAGGCGAACCGATCGCAAAACAGGTTACTATTTTACCGTTTTTCACCGCTTTGTTTTCTCCCGTAATAATGCCCTTTTCAATAAGCGGTAAAACACCGTCAGAAAACATTTCGGTATGAATACCTAAACCTTTGTGGTTATACAAATTATTTAATACCACATTCGGTATTCCTCCAATTCCCATTTGTAAAGTGGCTCCATCTTCCACCAATTGTGCCACGTGATAACCTATTTGTTTTTCAACTTCAGAAGGTTCAACCGTAAATACTTCGTGAATAAGTTCGTTTACCTCAACCGCCGCATCAATTTTACTCATATGAATAATTCCATCACCATGCGTTCTGGGTACTTGTGGATTCACTTGTGCGATTACTTTTTTTGCACATTGTATAGCGGTGATGGTCACATCTATCGATGTTCCTAAGGAACAATACCCGTGTTTATCTGGTGGTGAAACTTGTATAAATGCCACATCTAAAGGTAAAATACCGCGTTTAAACAACAGATGCATTTCACTTAAAAATATAGGAATATAGTCACCGTGTTCAGAGTTTACGGTTCGTCGTACATTACCGCCCACAAAGCAGCTATTCACGTGAAAACTTTTATTATAAGGATCTTGCGCGTACAATGCATCGCCTTCGGTATGCATTTGTACCAATTCTATATCTGATAATTCTTGGTAGCGCTCGCACAAAGCTTTGATGATTACTTTAGGGGTCATTGCGGCTCCCTGAAAAAACACACGATTTCCTGATTGTACATTTGCGACAGCTTCTTCAGCTGAAATAAATGGTAGCATAACTCTTCTTTTTTTTATTTCTCCTGCAAATCTAACCCTTCGCCATTCTTTAAAATATGACATTTGACAGACTTCAAAAAAAAAGGTTTTTTATAAAAATTTGGTGGTTGCAACCAAATATAAGGTTTATACTTTTCGCTTAAAAGGAGACTTCATATGTAAAGCAAAAGCACACAATAGGGCAAAACCAATCCCGATCCATTTACTGATTTTTAAATCGACTCCCATTCCCAAATCAGTATCATAAAGTATGTAAGTTATCACTACGGAAGTAATAAAAGTAGCAGGTATTAGAGCCATCCAATAATAGTTATTTTTTTGGTACAAATATACTGTCCCTATCCAAAGAGCTATAGCTGCGGTAACCTGGTTTGCCCATGAGAAATAACGCCAAAGTGCACTAAACTCAATAACCGTTATCAGCAAAAAGGAAATTGCAAATACCGGAATTGCAATAAAAAAACGGTTTTTCAGTATTTTTTGAGGTGTATGTAAGTATTCAGCAATAATCATTCTGGCTGCTCGAAACGAGGTATCGCCGGAAGTAATGGGTAAAACAATTACCCCAATTACGGCAATGGTGCCGCCAACAGAACCCAAAATTAAGGTTGCCACTCTACTTACCACGGCTCCAGGACCTCCGTCTGCTATAAGTTGTGATAATTCTTGCTGGTCTATAATTGTCATGGCTGCCGCTGCCCAAACCATCGCTATAATACCTTCGGCAATCATCATTCCGTAAAAAACATAACGACCATCTTTTTCGGTATTTAAAGTTCGAGAAATAATAGGAGATTGTGTGGCATGAAACCCAGATAAAGCTCCGCAAGAAATGGTTAAAAAAATGACCGGATAATAAGGCAAACCTTTAGGGTGTACATTTTCAAAGCTCAGTTCAGGTATAGTATGATCATTAAAAAGAATACCTATCCCAATTCCTAAGGCACTTAATAAAAGTAATGCTCCTAAAAAAGGATAAATTTTACCAATTATTTTATCTATTGGCAAAACGGTAGCAATGGTATAATATAAAAAAATAATGGCGGTAATTATCATTAAGGTTTGTTCTCCTCCAGCTAAGAGTTCACTAACCATTTTAGATGGCGCCACTACAAAAACGGTCCCCACCAATAGCAGTAAAAGCAGAGCAAAAAGGTTTACCAAATGGCTAAAGGGTTTTCCTATATATTTTGATGCCAATGCAGGGAGTTGCATCCCTTTGTTTCTTACCGATATCATTCCTGTAAGGTAATCGTGCACACCACCTGCAAAAATACACCCAAATACAATCCAAAGAAATGCGGCCGGACCATATAAAGCTCCTAGGATAGGACCAAAAATAGGTCCGACTCCAGCAATATTCAATAACTGTATAAATGCGTTTTTTTGTTTATTAAGCGGAATAAAATCTACTCCATCGTTTTCGGTATGTGACGGAGTAGGGCGATTGCTTTCTTTAGCTCCAAAAACACGCTCTATGAGCTTTCCATAAGTAAAATATCCTATAACTAGTAGCAAGAGACTGCTTATAAATGTAATCATGAAGGAGTTCAACTAATTGAATTAGCAATTTACAGTAATATTTTATACTTAACAAATGCCCCTACAATTTTACCGATAATTTGAACCTTTTATGAATGGCAATCGATTTGAGAAGAAACTTTTTCGGTGGTATGAATGGGTTTTGGGGAAACATAGGGAATGCCTAAACCTAAACCTCGTAAAACAAACAACAACCCCACAATCACCACAAAAATCGGTATGGCTTTTTGTATTTTTTGTCGGAAGGAAGTACTTAAAAAATTACCTGCTAATACCATTGTTGTCATTAACGGAATAGTCCCTAAGCCAAACACTAACATATACAACAAACTCATTGAGATACTTTCATAGGCAAACGAACCAAAAATAGCCATGTATAATAAACCGCAAGGTAAAAATCCGTTGAGAAAACCGATGCTTAGAAAAGTATCCGGGGTTTTCTTTTGAAGTTCTTTTCCTAAAGCTGATTTTACTTTAGAAATAAGTTTAAAAACAGGTCTGGAGAAATTGTATTTATTAAACGTTTGATGTGGAATAACCACTACCAAAATCATCAATACGCCAATAGCGATCGATATTTTTTGCTGAATCCCAAACAAAAATAAGCCTTTACCCAATAGCCCGAAAAGCAAACCAATAAAGCTATAGGTGAACAATCTCCCTAGGTGGTAAAGGCTTAATTGTAATATTTTTTTAAACTTGCTTTTTCTATCCAACGGAAGCATAAATGCAATTGGACCACACATTCCCACACAGTGAAAACTGCCCAATAACCCTAATATGAAAGCTGAATAAAGCATAATTACGATTCTTAATTAAAACCTAATAAACTACTTACTCTTATGTGATGCTGAATCAAGTTCAGCATGACGCATTTTATCTTTGTCAGGTCGAGTGGAGTCGAGACCTTTTTGTTTTTGTAATTTTAAAAAACCTCTCGACTCCGCTCGAGGGGACAGATTCATTAATTTTTGAATGTCCGTTATAAATTATAACGAGATGCCGTTATCCTGAACCTGCTCGTCCGGCAGACGGGCTTGCTTCAGGGGCTCATCTCCAAGATTTTATTTTTCAATTTAGTATGTGATTCCGGATCAAGTACCGAATGACGAAAATATCAATACTAGAATAATCAGTTTAATTTCTAATCTGTAAATCTTTTTTAAACAAATATGTGGTTCCGTTCCATTTCCAATGGATAGAAAGTTTGTATTTCCCCTCCACTAATTTTTCAGCCGGAATCATCATTTGCTGATTTTCTAAGTTCACAGGGATTTCTAAATCCAATTTTTTATTGGAAGGTCGGTATAAATTTACTTTACCTTCAATGTCTATTTTTTCTGAAGGAAACAGAATTTGAATACCTTCTGCTGAAACTTCAACCTGAATATTTTCAGCTAAATGGGCTGAATTTTGTTGGGCATCAATCTGATCTTGATAGGCCAATTCTTCTTTGTAATATTCTTCGGTTACCAAATCGTGATCGTACTTTGTATCAGTGCTCATTTTGATAACAAAAAACATAATGAATCCCATAAAACACACTATAGTAATTACAATTCCTACTCCCCAGTTTATTTTTTTCATCGTTATTTATTTTAATTTTCTATCTTCTATTTGGATGAGCTGCTAAAACGAATTACCTAAAACTCCGCGGACCTAAAAAGGATGCTTTTGTAGTTTCAATAAGTTGATCGCCACTATAAACTCCTATTTTTAATCGTTCTTTATCAGTTTCTAATGCAGCTTGATTAATATCTATGAACAAGGTTCCTTTTGATAATCCTTGTTTAGGAACTTCAAAGTTTTCGTGCGTCACCAATTCAATTCTTCCGCTGTGCGAAATCAATTTAAAATGAACATTTTCAATAGGTTTTACAGTTTTATTGACCAATTTAAAAGTGTACACATTCCTAATTATATTATTATCTTTTTTCTCATACAATTGTCCAGGTAAACGCAAAACGGTAGCTTCTACATCATTTCTTAGAAAAAGCATTCCGGTTAAAACACCTATAAGAATTACCAGAACAGCAGTATAAGCTTTTAAACGTGGATTGAAGGTAAACTTTTTCTTTTCAGCTATATTTTCTTCACTGGCATATCTAATTAAACCTTTGGGAAGGTCTACTTTTTCCATCATCGCATCACAAGCATCAATACAAGCGGTACAATTTACACATTCAAGTTGCGTACCGTTTCTAATATCGATTCCTGTAGGGCAAACATGAACACATTGCGAACAATCGATACAATCTCCTTTTCCTGTAGCTTCCCGGTCTTCATTTTTTCTATACTTCGCCCTTCCTTCTTCTTTCTCACCGCGCTTATAATCGTAAGCAACAACAATGGATTTTTTATCTAATAAAACGCCTTGCAAACGACCATAAGGACAAGCAATTATACATACCTGCTCTCTAAACCAGGCAAAGATAAAATAGAAGACCCCAGTAAATATAAGAAGAGAGATGAGTGTGCTTGCGTTAGCAGCGGGGCCTTCTATGATATATCTTAAAAGTTGATCGCTTCCTATTAAATAGGCTAGGAAAATGTTAGCTATTAAAAAGCTAATCACAAAATAGATACTCCATTTTAAAACTCGTTTTCTAATCTTTTCGGCATTCCAAGCTTGCTTAGCTAAACGAATTTGTTTTCCACGATCACCATCGATCCAATATTCGATTCTACGGAAAACCATTTCTAAAAATATCGTCTGCGGGCAAATCCACCCACAGAAAATTCGACCAAAAGCAACGGTAAACAGTATGATGAATACCACGCCAATAATCATAGAAATCACAAACAAATGGAAATCTTGTGGCCAAAACGGAAATCCAAAAATATTAAAGCGACGTTCTAAAACGTTGAACATCAAAAACTGATTGCCATTAATTTTTACAAATGGTGCTGCAAACAGAAATAATAACAAACCATAACTTACCCAAGTTCTATATTTATAATATTTACCCTCGGGCTTTTTAGGAAATATCCACGATCGTTTCCCTTCTTGATTGATGGTTCCTATCGAATCTCTGAATTTTTCGTTATCTGGAGTTTCCACGTTGTTTAGGTATTAGGTTGTAGGTATTGATTTATGGTTTAAAAAACCTCATTATGCTTTGATAACAAAACTGGATGAGTTCAAAACAAGCGGAATTGAGACCTCTCAACTCCGCCAGAGTTGACCTATCTTATATTTCATCAGTGACTTGAATCGTATCCATCGAGGTCGTATTTTCTGCTCTTTCTACCTCATCGGCTTTTGGAGCATCACCTTCATCTACCCAAAGTTCGCCTTGAGGTTCTTTAGGTTCTGCCGGGGTTGTGCCTTGTAATGACAATACGAAACTTGCTACTTGTGCTCGTTCTACCGGTTTTAAGGTTCCTTCCCAAGCTACCATTCCCTTCCCAGATCGACCTCCTTCGGTTACCGTTCTAAATACGTTTTTAATGCCACCGCCTAAAATCCAATATTTATCGGTTAAGTTAGGACCAATCCCTCCTCCACCATCGGCTTTGTGACAAGCGGCACAGTTGGTTTGGAATATTTTTTTTCCCGCTGCCAAATCAGATGCATCAGTCAGTAATTCAACGGTATTCACATCTACCAAGTTTTTAGCGGTTTTCTTATATTCTTCAATGGCTATTTTGGCTTCCACTACTTCCGCTTCATATTCTTGAATTTGATTATCATCTTGGAAAATATGGTAACGTGCTAAATAAACTCCTGCAAAAATGATCGTTGCATAGAATCCGTAAAGCCACCAAGGCGGAAGGTTGTTATCCAATTCTTTGATGCCATCATAATTATGATCGAGGATAATTTCATCTTCCTTTTCGATGGGTTTTCCATCTACCAGTTTATTATAGAGTTTATTATAGAGTTTATGGAACCAAGCATATTGTTTGGCTCTGCTTTCTTTTTCTGCAGCTAAATAGCGCGCTTTAGCTTCTTCATCTAGTGATTTAAAAAGTACGCTTCGCAACGCACCTACACAAAGTTCTACAGCTATAGCAAATAAACCGGCCACCCCTAAGACTAACCAAGCTAATGGATAGGTGGTAAAAACCGAACCGTCTTCTATTTCTACCGTATATTCAATTAATAAGTACCCAATTAACAGAAACAGGAATACTCGAATGTATGATGCTAAATTTTTCATAAGGCAGTATCTTTTTCGGTTTCTAGGGGTAAATTACTCACTTCTTTGATGTAATCTTTTCTAGTAGTAAATACCCACCAGAACAAGGCTAAGAAGAAGAAGAAAAATATGAGTAAGGAAATCATCGGGTAAACTTCTACCCCATCGATTGTTTCCATGTGTCCTTTTATAAACTTCAACATGATTTTTGGTTTTAGTTTGAACTTACTTCTTGGTTATCGTCTTTTATTTTAATATCGGTTCCTAATCGCTGAATGTAAGCGATAAGTGCTATTACTTCACGATCTTTCATTTCTACGAAATCGAGTCCGTTTTCTTTAGCAAACTTTTTATCGGCTTCGTAACTTTCAGCAAAATCAGGATCTGAATATAGGTTTTGTTCAATTTGAGTGGCTTGCTCTTCCATCCATTTTTGAGCATTGGCAATTTCTTCTTCGGTATAAGGAACACCCAAGGTTACCATCGCTCTCATCTTATCTTCGGTTTGTGAACGGTCATGTTCATTTTTAATAAGCCACTTATAACTTGGCATAATTGAACCGGAAGAAGTTGTTTGCGGATCGTAGAAGTGATTGAAGTGCCAGTTATCAGAATACTTTCCTCCTACTCTAAATAAATCGGGTCCGGTACGTTTACTTCCCCATAAGAATGGATGGTCGTACACATATTCTCCTGCTTTAGAATATTCGCCATAACGTTCTACTTCACTACGGAAAGGTCGAATCATTTGCGAGTGACAAGAGACACAACTTTCCCGGATGTATAAATCCCTTCCTTCTAATTCTAATGGAGTATATGGCTTCACACTAGAAATTGTAGGAATGTTAGAATCAATCATTAAGGTTGGAATAATTTGAACGGCTCCACCAATTAAGATCGCAATGGTTGCAAAAATGGTTAATTTTACCGGTCTTCTTTCTAACCAAGTGTGATAGCCTTCTCCGGCAACACGTTTATTGGTTACTTTTGGAAGTGGAGCTGCTTCTGCTAATTCATCGGTTACAGTGCTTCCAGCCTTAATAGTTCTTACAATATTGTAAAGCATCACGAAAGCTCCTAGAATATATAAACTACCTCCTATAGCACGCATCCAGTACATTGGGATAATTTCTTGAACGGTTTCTAAGAAGTTACCGTACACTAAACTTCCGTCGGGATTAAACTGTTTCCACATGGAAGCTTGGGTAAATCCTGCTACATACATCGGTAATGCGTACATAATAATCCCTAAAGTTCCAATCCAAAAGTGAACGTTTGCCAGTTTAGTTGACCATAAATTTGATTTCACTAATCTTGGTACTAACCAATACACCATTCCGAAGGTTAAGAAACCATTCCAAGCTAAAGCTCCCACGTGAACGTGTGCAATAATCCAGTCACTAAAGTGTGCTACGGCATTGATGTTTTTAAGCGAAAGCATTGGTCCTTCAAAAGTTGCCATCCCGTAACCGGTAATAGCCACTACCATAAATTTTAAAACAGGATCTGTTCTTACTTTATCCCAAGCACCGCGCAAGGTTAATAATCCATTGATCATCCCACCCCAAGATGGAGCGATTAACATCACGGAGAATGCAACCCCTAAGTTTTGTGCCCAATCGGGTAAAGCAGAATACAACAAGTGGTGAGGTCCTGCCCAGATATAGATAAAAATTAAGGACCAAAAGTGTACAATCGATAGTCGGTACGAATATACAGGACGATTCGCGGCTTTTGGCACAAAATAATACATCAAGCCTAAGAATGGGGTGGTTAAGAAAAATGCCACCGCATTGTGCCCATACCACCATTGTACCAAGGCATCTTGTACTCCTGCATAAACCGAGTAACTTTTTAACGCACTTACCGGAAGCTCGATATTATTAAAAATATGAAGCACAGCTACCGTCACAAAAGTCGCTAAGTAAAACCAAATGGCAACATATAAATGGCGCTGTCTTCTTTTAAAGATCGTCCAAATCATATTTACCCCAAAGGCTACCCAAACTAGCGCAATCGCAATATCGATAGGCCATTCCAATTCGGCATACTCCTTAGAGGAAGTATAACCAAGCGGAAGGGTAATTGCTGCCGCAACAATAATTAATTGCCAACCCCAAAAATTAAAATTACTTAAAGCATCACTGGCCATTCTGGTTTTTAGCAAACGCTGTAAGGAGTAATAAACCCCTGCAAATATGGCGTTCCCTACAAAGGCGAAGATTACGGCATTGGTGTGTAAGGGTCGTAAGCGACCAAAACTCAGCCAAGAAATCCCATCGGTAAGATTGGGAAATAAAAACATAAACGCTAAGAGAAGTCCCACAGACATCCCTACGATTCCCCAAAAAATCGTAGCGTACAAGAATTTTTTTACGATCTTATTGTCGTAATAAAACTGATCCATTTCCATTTTTATGATTGTTTGTCTTTAGTTAATACTTGTTTTTGATTTTTCTTTTTCTTGGGATCTTTTACCAGCTCGTCTTCAAAAAGCATCCGTACTGAAGGCGTGTATACATCATCGTATTGCCCATTCTTTACAGATAGAATAAACGCTACAAAAAATATAACCGCAACGGTGATACTGATAGCTAGTAAAACATATATTACACTCATAACTCTCTATTATGGTTCAAAAGTAAATGTGAAGGCTTTCTTAAAAAATGACATTTGTCAGGTTTGAAAATTAGCCGATCGTTTCAGTGAGCAGTTTTTAGTGAAAAGTGAGCAGTAATCAGCTGGAAGTCATCAGTAAACAGGAAGGAGGAAGTATTATTCTAAGCTTATGAGTATATCATTTTCGACTTCGATTTTCACTTCATTATATAAAAAAATCTAACCCATGGCGTACGTGTTTACACCACGAATAATCTTTTTCTAACTGATATCGAATTGTTTTTCGAATGCCTACAGAAGAATATTGAATAAAATCGAAAGCCTCAGGTTTTACCAAATAACCGCCCCAATGTTCAGGCATAGGTATAATTTGCTCTTGAAATTTTTCTTCTAGCTTCTTTAAATTATTTTCCAGTACTTTTCTAGAAGAAATTATTTTTCCTTGTTCAGATGCCCAAGCACCTAACTGACTTCCTCTGGGGCGTTGTTCAAAATAAGCTTCTGAAACCGATTGAGGTAGTTTTTCTGCTTTGCCTTGAATATAAATTTCACGGTCTGCAGCTTTCCAGTTAAAATGCAAGCTTACCCGCGGATTTTTAGCGATCGCTCTTGCTTTTTCACTTTTATAATTGGTAAAAAACAAGAAACCTTCCCAGGTAAAACGCTTTAGCAATACCATTCGACTTTTTGGACAAGCATCTTCTCCGATGGTAGTCAATAACATGGCATTTACTTCGCCTATTTCATGAGATTTTTCAACTTCATAAAACCAAGTTTGAAATTCCTGTAATGGATTATGCTCTTGATTCATCTTGATGTTTTTTAAAAAGTTTTCGTCCTTTTAAATTGGTAAGAACGGTCACAAAAACCAAAACACTTATGGAACTCAACGGCATTAAAATGGCTGCAATAATTGGCGATAATTGTCCTGTAACTGCAAAATATAGTCCAATCACATTGTAAATAAACGACAAGGTAAAACTCGCTTTAATGATCCCCACAGTTTGTTTAGAGGCTTGAATAAAGGCATTGATTTTTGAAAACTGCCCGGCTTCTAAAATGGCATCACAAGCCGGAGAAAATACATTTACATTTTCTGCAATAGAAATACCTACCTCACTTTGTGCCAAAGCTCCGGCATCGTTTAGCCCATCGCCTACCATAATTACTTTTTTACCTTCTAGCTGGAGGGTTTTTATATAATTGAGTTTATCTTCCGGTTTTTGGTTGAACAACATATCGGTTCCTTGTGGAAGTAATTCTTGTAGATATTTCTTTTCTCCCTGATTATCTCCCGAAAGAATAATTAAATTATAATCTTCTTTTAATTGCTTAAACAATTCTTTTATACCATCGCGATATTGGTTATGAAAAACATATTTCCCTTTATAGCTATCGTTGGTTTTTACGTGAACTGAAGTAGCTAAGGCTTCGGTTTCTGCTTCGTTACCCACAAATTTGGCTGAGCCTACATCAATAGAGTTTTCAGCTTTTTTGGCGTGCATCCCTTTTCCGGTAATTTCTTCAAAATCATCTAGAATTTGAATGTCTTGATCTGCTAGGAAATTATACAAAGCCCGACTTAACGGATGGTTTGATGAACGCAAGGTATTTTTTAGCAAGGATTCTTCCTCTTCAGAAAGCGCCATTCCTTCATAAGCGATTCTGTTTTTTTTGTTGGTGGTTATAGTTCCGGTTTTATCGAAAATAAGGGTATCGGTTCGCGCCAGTTTTTCAATGACACTTGCATTTTTCAAATAGAATTTTTGTCGACCAAAAATGCGTAACATATTACCTAAAGCGAAAGGTGTGGATAAAGCTAATGCACAGGGACAGGCAATAATTAAAACCGAAGTAAGCACATTTATGGCCAAGCTGCTATCGGCCACCAACCAATAACCGGTAGCCAATAAAGCAATGCTTAACACTGCCCAAGTAAAATATTTACTAATAGCGTTAGTAATCCCAACAAAACCCTGCTCCCTATCTTTGGCAAACACATCGTTACTCCACAATTGGGTAAGGTAACTTTGCTCGACAGATTTTATGGCTTCTACCTCTATCGCACCTGCTAATTGTTTTCCACCGGCAAAAAGTTTATCGCCACTCACTTTGGTCACCGGTTCACTTTCTCCAGTAACGAAACTGTAATCAATTTGTCCTTTACCTGAAATTAAAATACTGTCAACGGGTAATAATTCAGCATTTCTAATGAGTAAGCGATCGCCCTCTTTAATTTCATAAACTTGAATGTTTTCTTCTTTAGTTCCCGTTTGGGTTTTACTGATTTTAGTCACCGCAATTGGAAAATAGGATTTGTAATCGCGCTCAAAAGATAAAAATGAATAGGTTTTCTGCTGAAAAAACTTCCCTAGTAGTAAAAAGAATACCAAACCGGTAAGGCTATCGAAAAACCCGGTACCCGTATCGGTAAATATTTCTGCGGAACTTCGAATAAAAAGTACTAGAATCCCCAATGCAATCGGCACATCAATGTTTAATATTTTAGAACGTAAACCTTTATAAGCTGAAACAAAATATTCTTGCGCCGCATAAAAAACCACCGGTAAAGAGAAAGCGAACATTAAACCACGAAACAGGTACTTGTATTTTTCCAGCCAAAATTCTGAAACTTCAAAATATTCAGGAAAAGAAAGAAACATCACATTCCCAAAAGCAAAACCGGCAATTCCTAATTTATAAATTAAGCTACGGTCTACTTGCTTCTTTCCTTCGGCATAATCACTTAGGCTAATGTATGGTTCATAGCCAATGGCACTTAACAGCTTGACAACTTCTTTTAAGTTTAAGTTTTCGGTTTTAAAAGTGATGCGAACCGTTTTTTTAGGAAAGTTGACTTGCGAGCTTTTAATTTCCGGTTGTAGTTGATTCAAATTTTCTAAAATCCAAATACAGGAACTACAATGCATATGTGGAATATACAGGTTAATCACCTGAATAATTCCATCGTTAAATTCTACTAATTTTTCAATAATATCAGGATGATCGAGATAATCGTATTTTCCTTCAATCTCTTGCGGAATTGCACCTGGAGCAGACTGAAGATCGTAATAACAGGATAGATTGTTAGTTGAAAAAATTTCATATACAGTTTGGCATCCATGACAGCAAAAGTTTTTCTCGTCATACACAATAGGCGATTTCCCGCAATCGCTCCCACAATGAAAACAAGTTTGTTGCATCTCTTCTCTAGAATAATTAGTTCACAAAGTTGCGGAAGAAGTGTATTTCTAAAAATGATAATTGTCAGGTTCTGTTGAATTTATTATCAAAATTTTTGTAGTATATTTCTAAAGAATTAATTATTGTCTGAATGAAAAATTTTTTACTTCTCTTTTATCTATTGGTTACATTTGGCACTAATGCTCTGGCTCAAGAAGAAAGGCACGTTTTTAATATTATCCATAAAGGAAAAAATATAGGAACTTTATATGCTAAAAAGGAGCAAGTTGGCCCAAAAATTATTTATAGTAATCGTACCGAAATTGATACTCGAATCATTACTAAGATTGAAGTCGATTATAATTACAAAGTGGTTTATGAGAATGGTGAATTATCTCACGCCTATGCACTGATATTATTCAACGGAAAAGAGAAAACCAATACATATACAGATAAAAATAATAAGGGCTATATTTTTTATGAGGATGATGAAGAAGAAAACCGAATTTATGAACCTATCACCTATGGAACGGTTAATTTAATGTTTGAAGAGCCGGAAAATGTGAAAAAAGTTTATGCTGAAGAGCACGGCTGTTTTCATACCCTAAAGAAATTAAGTGCTCATACTTATGAAAAGACTTCTCATAAAGGCAAAACCTCTATCTATAAATATAAAGATGGTGCGTTGGTTGAAGCTGAAATTGATGCAGGTCTTATCTCCTTTGAAATAGTGGCTAGATAAAAGCCATAATTTGTTTTAGTTTTGTTGCATTGATAGGTTTTACTACATAATCTTTAATAAAATTATATTCTTTTGACTTTTCGATATCTTCTGGATTTTCTGATGAACTAACGATAAAAATCTTTAATTCTTTAGGAATATTTATTTTAATGATTTCATCTAAAAACTGCCAACCATTCATAATAGGCATATTAATATCTAGAAGAATAATATCTGGCAAGCTTTTATTTTCTTTGATAATGATGCTAAGATGATCGTAAGCTTCTTTTCCATTTTTAAAGATGAGAAAGCTTTCACAAATACCTGAATATGACATCATTTTTTTGTACCGAAGATAAAGATAGGATCATCATCTATAATACAAGCTAAACTGATTTCAGGCTTCATTCTTAAAATATACTTTAAATGTGGATCCTTTATCTACTTGACTTTCAACTTCTATTTTACCTCCCATCGCTTCAATTTGGTTTTTAGTAATAAACAGCCCTATTCCACGAGAATCTTCGTGATTATGAAAGGTTTTGTACATTCCAAACAAACTTTTTTTATGATCTTCTAAGTTTATTCCTAAACCATTATCTTGAACATATAAAATTAAATATTTTTTTTTCTTTTTTACGAATAGATTTAATTTTAACCTTCTTTCTTTGGACTTATACTTGATGGAATTACTTATAAGGTTAAGCAGAATGCTTTCTAAATAAGCGGGTACAAAGTTTACGGCTAGATCTTCTTCTATCGTATCTATTATTTCACAATCATTTTCTTTAATAATAGCCGAGAGTGTCTCTATTGTATTGACGATGTATTCTTTTAAATTGAGGTTTCTTACATTTTTTCTATCTGAAGTCTGGATCATCACTACTTCATTTAAGTGTAGAATTGTTTCACTTAAATTATTCACCGATTGGTTAACCATTGCAATCACTTCATTATCCTCAAGCTCCGGGTTTTCAATCTTTAAAAGGTTCAACAACATTTTAAGGTTGCTGGAATGTGACCTTAAATTGTGAGATACAATATGTGCAAAATTAAGCAAACGTTTATTTTGGTCTGTAGTTACGTTTAGATAAGATTTTAACTTCTTATTTGTTTCATATTGTTGGGTTAAATCTATTATTTGAGACATAAAGTGTAAGGGTTTCCCAAAAGAGTCTTTAATCATAGACAAATAGAGAAAACCATATATGGTTTTTCCACTTTTATGCTTGTAACGTTTTTCGGTAGTATGATAGGTTTTCTCCCCATCGATAAGTTGTTGTATATAAGTTAGCGAAAAATCTAAATCTTCAGGGTGGGTTAAATCTTGAAAGGATTTGGTTAACATTTCTTTTTCTTCATACCCAAAAATATTGCACAATCCCCTATTTGCTTTAAACAAATTCCCATCTAAATCTGCAAAAGAAACTCCCATATGGGAGTTTAAAAACATATCATTCAATAAAGACATTTGTCTTTTTAACTCTTGATACTGCGTTTCCTGTTCGGTGATGTCTTGAAAAACACCATAAACTTTTATGCATTTACCTTCAGAAATAACAGGAATGCCTATTGACCTCACCCATTTTTCTTTATTTTTTGCTGTGGTAATTTTTACCTTAATATCGTATTCTTGATGTTTTTTAATAGCTCTTTGATAGGCTATGGAAGTTGCTTTCTTAGAAACAGGATCTTTATAAAAATTCAGCGCTTGTTGAATTGAACATTTAAAATCATGGGAAACCTCATGGATTTTTTTGGTAATGGGACACCAATATAATTTATCTTCAATCAAATCTACCTTCCAACTCCCCATATTGGCAAATTGAGAAGTTTTATTTAATAAATCTATATAATCATCTTGTGTATTCATAAAATCTAAAAAACCATACTCAAGCTATAATTTATAAAAATACACCGATAATTTTTATTAAAAAATTAAACTTCTTACTTCCGGATGCAATAAGTACAAATTTAATCATATCAACACTTCCAAAAGTATAAGGTGTAATTGAGGAGTAAACTTTTGCTTGCCTTTTTTTAGTATGAATTAGAATTAAAGGTATTTGATAATATTTACAATTTTCCATCCATTCATTCTCCCAATCCAATTATTTGAATACCCAACAAATGCATATTGTTATTAATTTAATTGCAAATATCTTCTAAAGCTACCCGCTTACTCTTTGGAATATCCATATCCAATAATTCTTTTACTAAAAGAAATACTGACGTTGAGCTTTCTTCATCAGCGAAATTGTTATGGGGAAGCCTGTCGTAAATTGTTTTAGCCCTACAAATCGCTGTTTCTACTCTTTTCTTACCTATATCTGGATCTTCACTCATTAATATCTCAAAAAACTCTTTAGACACCTTTTTATCTCCTTTTCCTTCATAGGTAGCACCTAAAGGATTGATATAATCATTTAATTTTGCATCATAATCTGTTCGTGGCATACTGCCTCCTTGATGATTTTCAAAGTGTAAAATCAACCAGTATTCGAATGCCTGATGGGAATAGCCAACTTTATAGTTTAATCCTTGAGCCTTCCAAATAGCCTGATTGAAATTTTGCTTCCAGTTGGGATTATCTGGCTTGGGATCAGCGTCAAAAACAACCCATATTTCGTCATATTCTTTATACGATGCTTTTTTAGTAGCCCAATCAACAAGGGATAAGTGACTATAACCATCTCCTATTGGTTCGATATCAACAGATTTTATTTTAAACTGACGGAAGTACGATGGTTCTGTATTCTCACCTTCACAAGCAATAAGAATTACCTTTCGAGGTGTTAAGGTTGCTCTCTTACGATTGAGAGATGGTTCTTTTCTTCTACGATTTTGTTTGGATTCTTTTAAACTTGCAAGATGTTTCTTTTTATTCTCTCTTTGTTCAGCGTTTTTATCCTTCATTTTCATATTCCAGAAATTTTGAAGTGAATGAATTAAAAAACTCTAAATAAGGAATTGCACCATATTTACCACGCAAATAATTTGATTCTAAAGCTTCATTTTTTCTAATCTTTTTAAAGTCTGAAAGAGAATGAAGTTCTGAATTTCCACAATTGTCTTTTTCTACAAACCACACTTGATCGCGTCTTAGTAGTCCACTATCCAATAAATTGGTGTTGTGAGTATTGAAAATTAATTGAGCATTATGAGGGTTTAACGACTTCGAATTAAATAATGATACAATTTTTTCCACAAGATTGGGATGTAATTTTGAATCCAATTCATCCACAAATAAGGTATACCCATTTTCTAAGGTATCAATGATTGGACCAGTAAGGGCAAAGAATTTTTTTGTACCCGATGATTCCATCGTATCCATTGAAAAATGAGCAAAGCCAACTTTTTCTTCCTTTTGATTATATTTCCATCGTTTAGTTACAACGTCTGAAGCAAATGAACGATCGTTATCTTGACTTTCTTTTTTAATGAATTCTCTCAAAGATTTAGGTAAATCTGAGGGCAAATCATCAATATCTAATTTTTCAACTTCAAGGTCTTCGATATCTAAATCGGCGGCTTCAAGAAGCTTAAGAATTCTACCTTTATAATCTTCTTTTTCAAGTAAAGACATCGTGTAGCCCTGAAAGCCCTTTTCATCAAGCCCTGACAGAGTTCGTAGTTTACCTAAACTGTCATACAAAGTTTCCGAAATTTCATCATTGAACTGAACAGCTCGAGATAGAAAGAGTTGATTCTCCCTGACAAAACCCTGCTTTGCAATCATACCACCCTTCTTATACTTTTTAGGATGTGTGGTAATTGATTGCTCATCACGATAGAATAACTCAATTTCCTTTGTTGCTTTCTCATAGAGCCATTCTGAAATTACTTTCTCTTCGGTCACTTCAAACCCATATCTATATCTTAAGCCATTACGCAAGAAAACGACTTCAAATTCACTTGGTTCAGAATCAGAAGTTTCATCGAGTAAAAATGGTTCAACTGGGATTTTATCGCCGGCTGTAAAATCAGTGGCAGAATCTCTAATATAATGGTGAACAAAATTAAAAGCTTCAAAGAATTTACTCTTTCCGCTTGCATTTGGTCCATACATAACGGCACTTTTAAGTAAACGGAATGAAAAATTTTCAAACGCCGTGACGTTATCGGCTTCTCTTACTTTTTTATCATAGTTAGAGGCTACTAGAGATAAGGTTGCCTTATCTCTGAAAGACTTATAGTTAGTTACAGAAAACTGAACAAGCATAATAAAGATGTTATTTGCATATTAAACGCAAATATACCATTTATTATTCTAAATAGTTGATAAAAATGTGGAAAACTGTACGAAATAAGTTTTTAAATGAATTAACAATTGCCTTGTAGAAGTTGAGATTTCAAAATATTTAGACTCTCTACTAATCAAATTAGATTGAACAATAAAGGTTGTGAGCTTATAAATATATACCGGGAAACATACTACTTGGTATTAAATGTCGTAAAGGTAATTTTACAGTTGCTTCTTCATTAAATGCAAGAGATGTGAAATGAGTAATATCGCAAAATGGTCGATTAATTGTGGGTGTATCGATACTTAAATGAAAGCCAAAAGGTGTATAACTGATTTCTCCAAAAGTTCTTGCGTATCCATCCATATTAGACCACGATAATGCATTCCTTAAACTAATTGTACTCGTCATATACATCAATAATCGAATATTTGAGGGTAATTGATTACTTTCTTTGTCTAAAATAAAATCTCTTAATCCTTGTCTATCAATCAGATAACTACTTGTTTCCAAGGCTATGAACATCGTTAAGATTTGCTTGAGAACATTTAACGGCTTAATCTCATATTCAGCACAGATAAAGTGGTTTGCATAAACTCGATGTGTTAATACATAAGCGCCTTGTTTTGCAAATTCTATATAATCATTTGCATACCAACTACCTGTATTGTTATTGCAGGATTTGCATAAGTGATAGCCACCTGCTCCTTTATTACTACGTTTACGACCACCGTATCGATAACTTGACTTATCAAGAAGATTTTCTTTGTCTTGAAAGTAAACTGGTTTTGAGTTGAATGCACCTTCAGGTGGAATATGCTCAAAGGTTAATTTGCTTTGTTTACCACAAAGCTTACATATACCATATTTTTTCACTCTACAGGGTGTTTGCCAATTTTATAAAGTAATGAAGCGATATTTTTTGAAAGGCTTTGTAAAAAAGCCTTATCTGTAAATTTTAATATGTAATGTTGCGGCTGACTTAAGTCGGTAAGTTGATTAGTTTTATGGTCAAGTTCAAACCCTTTTTGCTCAAATGCCTTGATTTCCTTAAAATCCCTATGTGTACTCATTAATTCTCCATTGTGATGAACTAATATATTTCGAGTTTTACGCAAGCGTTGTACATAGCTCCATTCTGGATATAAATCTTTAACAGCTATCCCCATTGAACGTGACATAAATAATTTTGCCTTATCCATATCACTACTACCTTTAAGATCACTCATTTTATAGGCCGTGTTTTTCTGACGTGCATAGTTATCACAGCCATATTTCAATTTATATTCAAGAAATGAATAAAGTTGAATGACGATTGATTGCCTAAAAAATTGTTTGAAGTGATTGTCAATCTGCCACATATCGTCAATTAAACTCGATGTTAAATGATCGTGATATTCTGGTGTGGCATCAATTTGACCTACTTCGATATCCTTTTGCAATTGATGAAATTTATCTTCAAGCGACTTGCCTTGTGTCTCAAATTGACGTTCTTGTTCATCTATATAGTCGTCAATTTGCATCATTTCAAAGTCTACCCATTGCGGTAGGAAATAATTCATTAGGTCATTTAATCTTCTCGTTCTTGACATATAAGGGCATTAATGGGTTTTAAATCTATTGTAGTAAGATAATTTTAGTTGAACCGCAACATATACTTCAAATAGATACAATTCTGTTGAACCTTTTATGGGAAGCATCGAGACTTGACATTCTTCTCTCAATATCTTTTTAAATGGACCCGAAAATCTATCAAAATCTAATTCTTTCCTTGTGCCAGTATGCTCAATACCTTCTATTTCATTATGAAACTCTTTTCCCCTTGTGTAACTCAATGAAGATGAAAAATGGTTTGATCCCTTTGTATGTTGATGAATACGCTTGATAACACCACGTGAAATCCCTGTATAGAACGGTTCATTGTTTAACCAGAATAGATAAATACCCTTGAAATCTTCGTCGTGCTCTAATTGAGGAATTAAGGGTTTTAAGGAATTGCGAGAGGTTACTTTTCCAACGCCAGCTTTACCAAAATTATCATATATACTTATCACTCTGGACTTATTTGTGAGCGTGGCTAGCATTACGGGAAAGCTTTCCGTTATTTCCTTAAATTCCCGAGTTTCGTCAGGTACAAAATTTGAAGGCCAATGCTTTTTAAGTTTAATAGCTGCCTTTAACTTATCCATTTATTTCTTCTTATTCCTATCAGGATTTAGATTAGTGGGGGGTTTTGGAATGGTTTGCCCAGCATTTGGATTAATCTTTGTGGTGTCCCATCTGGTATTTTTTCCAATGTTGGGATTATCTCTTTTTGGATTTTTCTTATCTGGCATAATGTTATTTTTTCTTGTTCTTATTTGAAACAGGTTTTAAATTGTTTGAAGGCTTACGGATGGTGTTGCCTAAATCAATTTTTTGTGTTTTTATTTTGTTATTTCTTCTTGTCTTCTGCCATTTTACTTTTTCTTTTTATCGATATTGTTTTTTGGACTTAAACTGTTCTTTGGTTTTGGAATAGTGTTACCAAAAGTTTTTTTTAATCTTGTGGTTTCATTCTTCTTTTTATCGTCTGCCATTTTATTTCTTTTTAAAGTTATTATTTAACTGGGATGTAGGTCGTGGTATCGATTGCCTCTTCTGATTTCGATTGTTCGTGTTGGGTTGTTGCCGATTTTGTGGTTTCGATTGTGGTTTTTGATTGTGTTGTTTTGCCATAATGTAGATTTATTGATACGTAGATTATAATTAATAAAAGTCCCATACCTAATAGGAAAATGGATGCTTTGTTTAAATTGTCAATGCTTCTGTTTCGCTTACCTAATTTTTCTTGGAATATAGAATACGTGATCTTGTAGTCAATTATATTGTCTATTTCGTCAATAGAGTTATCTGTAGATTTACTGGACTGATAATGGCTTATAAGGTTGATAAATAAAGTAGCAACTAATAGTGCCCAGCCAATGGCTATAATAATTACATAGATGGCATCAACAGCAGGTACAATTTTATCGTGAAAAGTTAATGTAAGACCTAATGCTCCAGAACTTATGAATGTGATCGCCTTTTCAAAAAGATCATCACTTTTTGATTTCTGAATATAAAGTGCCTGGCGGTATTCTTCCCAGCCCGCTAATTGTTCTGATGTAAACTCAATTGGTTTATCTTTTTTCCTTTTCCCCATCTCTAACTATTTTCAACAATTGCTATTTCATCGTCGGTAAGGCCATACAATTCATAAACCTTTTGGTCGATTTCATTTTCTGTGGCGGCTATTTGATTTTGAAGATCTTGCGCTTTTTTCTTGTTTTCTTCAAGAGTTCCATCCATTCAAACTCATCTTTTTTGGTGAGTTTTGAGATTTTTGGTTTCACTTTTTTACGACGCTCACGGTTTTTATTATTAATGGCTTTATTGATTTCTTTGATTTTAGCTCATTAGAATAGTTTATGATCTTTTAAAATATAAATTTTTAAAATAAGTAATATTTAATGTACTTCCTCAAAATAGCCACAATCCTCATCATAGTTTTTTATTAGTAAAATAAAAGTATTAAAAAACTTAGAAACACGGTATATCTAATATAGTATGCTTTTTATTTACCTAGTCAACCGAAATCAAAATTAATAAATATCTAATTCAGATTATGATTTCAATTGATGAAAAACTTTTTATTACTGCTGATATTAATAGAGTATTAGTCAAATACGCTGAAGTAGTACTTATAAAGCAGTTATTGAATTTGTTTGCTTACAATAAGGGAAAAAAAAATTCCGAATTATTTAAAGAAGTAAATTATTTTAATGGTGCTGTTCTACCTTTTGAATATGAAGAAATACTAAATAATTTTATTTCTAATTTCATAGATAATTTATCAAATGAGAATTTAAGTGCTTTACATTATTGGACGTTGAATAGGTTATATTTAAAGTATGATGAAGAAATCACAGATACTACGGAAACTGATTTGGATGTAATAAACTCAAAATTTGGTCATGAGTTAGCGTTTAAATTATACGAACCAATGGAAACCAACCTACATGATGATTTAAAAGAGGAATTAAAAAATTTACTTATAAACTTCGCATCTGAATTTGACCTTTCTAAGATAGATATAGATTATAAAAAGATTAAACTTATACAAGAGGAAATTATTTTTACGCTAGCTCACCACAAATAACTGCGTAATTAAACACGTATAAGAGGGGATAACAAATAGTATATCAAAACAAGAGAAAAAAAGAAAACAGGGAAATGCTTGAAACCAACTGTATTTAAGACTATTATTGACTTTTATCTTCTTTTAGTTTCATTAACTATTTACCGATACAAAAATTAGCAAAAATATTTCCTAATAGATCATCGGTAGTAATTTGACCTGTAATTTCCCCAAAATGATAAAGAGCTTGACGAATATCGATAGCTAACAAGTCTCCTGTTAAGCCTATATTCAAGCCTTCCTGAACTTTATTTATTTCTTCTTGAGCTTTTAACAAAGCATCATAATGACGGGAATTGGTCACAATGGCATCGTTACTTTTTAAAGCTCCGGTATTTACAAAGCTTAAAATTTTAGCTTGTAGTTCTTCTATTCCTCTATTTTCTTTGGCTGAAATTAAATTGAGTTCAGCGATTTGCTGCTGAAAATTTTCCTGTTCTTCTAAAGAAAGCACATCGGTTTTATTGGCTACTATAATTAAAGGTTTTCCAGGAAAACGGTTTTTTATTTTCTCAACTTCCGTTTTTACTTGGGATAAGCTAAGATTTTCATTTTTTATTTTGTTGGAATCGAACAAATACATAACCAATTGTGACTGTTCTATTTTTTGGAAAGTTTTTTTAATTCCCAAGCCTTCAATTTCATCGGTCGTTTCTCTAATTCCCGCTGTATCAATAAATCGAAAACCAATACCTCCAATTGATATTTCATCTTCAATCGTATCGCGTGTAGTTCCGGCAATATCACTTACGATAGCTCTTTCTTCATTTAAAAGTGAATTGAGCAAAGTAGATTTCCCTACATTGGGCTCTCCTACAATGGCTACGGGGATTCCGTTTTTAAGTACATTGCCCACTGCAAAAGAATCGATGAGTTTGCCTAGCACTTTTTGAATCCTGAAAACCAAATCTTGAAACTGCTTTCTATCGGCAAACTCTACATCTTCTTCAGAAAAATCAAGTTCCAGTTCTATTAATGAAGCAAAATTGAGTAACTCTTCCCGAAGCTTTTGAATTTCTGAAGCAAAACCTCCCCGCATTTGCTGCATTGCCAATTGATGGCTCGCTGCATTATCACTGGAAATAAGATCGGCTACAGCTTCTGCCTGACTTAAATCCATTTTTCCGTTTAAAAATGCGCGTAAGGTGAATTCTCCTGGTTGTGCAGCACGACATCCTTTACGCAGTAATAAATTAATGATTTCTTGTTGAATAAAGGGACTTCCGTGGCATGAAATCTCAACAGTGTTTTCTCCGGTATAGCTTCTCTTTCCTTTAAACACAGACACTAAACTTTCATCGATAATGCGTTCACCATCCATGATATTTCCCAACTGAAGCGTATGTGATTTTTGATTTTCTAAAGAAATCTTATTTTTTGCTTTAAATACTGGTGAAGTAAAAATAATGGCATCTGGTCCGGAAACCCTAATTACGGCAATAGCACCACTTCCCGGCGCTGTTGCAACGGCAACTATCGTATCGTTTAATATCATAGCGCAAAGGTAAGAAAGTTATTTTTTGTGGAATTTAAAAATGAGGAATTGTAACAAAAGCCTTTTGCTTGCGTCATATTTAAAAAAAGAATTATTTATGGAAGTAATTACACAAAAAACGGAAGATAGACAAATGCTAATGATTCTACACTTGAGTCAACTCCTTAATATTGTCTCTGGATTGGGAGGAATTATCGTTCCTATTATTTTATGGCAATTGAAAAAAAATGAAGTAGAGCATATGGAAGAACATGCGAAAGAAATCATCAATTTTCAAATAAGTTTTTATATCTATTTTATTTTAGCTGGTCTTTTATGTTTTTTAATTATTGGATTTGTTATTTTACCTATTCTGGGGTTAATTAGTTTAATTTTCCCAATAATGAACGGAATTAAAGCCAATAATGGCGAAGCGGTAAGTTACCCGTTCACCATCCAATTTATTAAATAATTATTGATATTTTTCTTTTAATAATTCCTTCGGAAAATTTTTTCGGAATTTATTAAACCTTGGAATAGAAACATGCTGGATATAACTATTTCCAGGATGTTTCTTTTTATAATCTTGATGGTATTCTTCTGCTCTCCAAAACTTCTGAAAAGGCATTACTTCTGCAGCAATTGGTTTTTTGTATTCTTTGCTTAACTCTGAAATCTTGTTTTCTATAATCTGTTTTTGTTCTGCATTTTGATAAAAAATAATAGATCGGTATTCCCTACCTATATCGGGGCCTTGTCCGTTTTGTTGCGTCACATTTTGGGAGGCAAAATAGGCATCTACTAAGGTTTTAAAATCAACAACATTTGGATCGTAAATAACCTCAACAGCTTCAGCATGATCAGTTTTTCCATAATTTTCATAAGTTGGATTTTTTCCTGTTCCTCCTGAATACCCAGAAATTGATTCTTTTACTCCTTTAATACTTTCATAAACGGCTTCTACACACCAAAAACATCCACTGGCAAAATAAGCCTTCTTATCACCTTCTTTAGTTGCGCTTGCTTCTACAGGTTCTGCGCTTGCCAATTGTTTTTGAGCTTCGGTTTTTTCTTTTTTCGTGTTTCCACAACTACAAAAAGTAATGAATACTGCGAGGTAAAAAAGTTTTAATCTCATCTTTATTTATTTTCTTTTATATTTTCCTTCTAAATTTTTCTTTCCCAAGAGCGCATAATCAATGGCAATCTCTTCATTTTGGGTAAAGCCTTTCCAATCTAATTTAAATGAATCTGGTGAGGTAAAATCGATGGTAGCTAACACAGAATTTTTATCAAAACCTTCCCAAGGAATATCTTTTTGCCCTTCCATATTGCCGCTACCACTTACAAAATAAATAACAAGATCTGACTCTTCTCCTTCTTTGAACTTTACTTCAACATGAATATTATCCTGCTTATCTATGCAAATGCTTTGGCTTTGGTCAAGATTTATATTTAAACAATTACAATCGCAGTCTAATCCGGTTTTATCATCATCCGCACGCTGATAACTCCCTGAAAAATCCTTCGTAGTTATCGTAGTTGCTTTATTTTTTGCTGAATTTTCATCTACCTCATCTGTTTCTAGTTCGACAGCTTCCGCTTCTTCTCTGGGGTTTATTTTAGGGTCTTTTGCTGTTTCATCTACTATTCCCTTTGAGTTTTCTACCTCCAATTTTTTAGAATTCCCTTGTTCTTTACAGCCTACAAACAAACTTATAAAGAGCACAAAAGTTATATATTTTTTCATGATTTTAATTTTTGTAATCCAAATTACAAGTTCAGGCTTTATTTTTCTCTCAAATAAATGTTAATAAAAAAAGCCTTTTTCATATCGAAAAAGGCTTCTATTGAATTCAATAAATGATTATTACAATTACATTTTAGCAAAAAGTTTTTGCATTTTTTCTCTCTCTTCTTCTGCTAATTCTTGATCTACCAAAATTCTACCACTATGCTCATCGGTAATAATTTTCTTTCTTCCAGCTATTTCCATTTGCACTTGTGGAGGGATGGTAAAGAAAGAACCTCCTGAAGCTCCTCTTTCAATAGGTACTACAGCAAGACCATTTTTTACATTTTCACGAATACGTGTATATGCTTTTACCAATCTGTCTTCAATTTCATCTTTGTAGTCGGTAGATTTTGCAATAAGCGATTGTTCTTCTTTTTCAGTCTCGCTTAAAATTTCATTTAGTTCACCTTTTTTATGATCTAAATGTTTTTTTCTTTCTGTTGAGCGTTCTTGAGTTTGCTCGATTACCTGTTTTTTCTGCTCTATTTGAGCATAAAATTCTTTGATATGTTTTTCTGCAAGTTCTATCTCTAATTCTTGGTACTCAATCTCTTTAGAAATTGCATTAAATTCACGGTTGTTACGAACATTTTTTTGTTGCTCGCCGTATTTTTTTATTTGTGCTTTAGACTCTTCTATTAAATTTTTCTTGTCTTTAATTTTATGATCTAAGCTTTCTAAGTCTGCATTAAGTTTCTCTAATCGAGTATTTAAACCAGCTACCTCATCTTCTAAGTCTTCTACTTCTAAAGGTAATTCACCTCGCACATTTCTTATCTCGTCTATACGAGAATCGATTAATTGTAAATCGAACAATGCTCTAAGCTTTTCTTCAACGGTAACCTCTTTTTTCTTTGCCATAATCAACTATATTGAATTGGATTGGTACTTTTTTGTGATAAAACGACCGCAAAATTACGGAATTTTTTTGTAAGATAAGAATGTAAAAGATTTTTTGTGTACTGTTCACTCTCGTAATGTCCAATATCTGCTAAAACCAACTGATTTTCAGCTTGATAAAAATCATGATACTTCAAATCTGCAGTTATATAAATATCTGCTTGTAAAGCTTTTGCGTTAGGAATGGCGAATGCTCCACTTCCTCCTAAAACAGCTACTTTTTTTATTTCTTTATTTAATAACTTGGAATGCCTTATTACTTTTAAATGAAATGTTTTCTTTATTCGTTCTAAAAACTCTACTTCATTTTCTGCTTGGGGTAACTCCCCCATCATTCCTATTCCTATTTGTTGATTTTTATTTTCTAGTGTTGTGATTTCGTAAGCTACTTCTTCATAAGGATGTGTGGTAAAGAGTGCTTTTAAAACCTTGCTTTCTACATGCCTTGGATAAGTTAAGTGAAGTTGTGTCTCTTCTTCCATATGTAATTTTCCTATTTCTCCCAAAGTAGGATTGGCCTCTTCATTAGCTTTAAAAGTACCTTTCCCAGAAATATTGAAACTGCAATCATCATAATTACCAATGCTTCCCGCTCCAGCGTTAAACAAAGCATCTCGCACTTCTTCTACATTTTGATGCGGAACGTGAGCTACTAATTTTTTAATAGTTTGTGGCTGTGGAACCAACACCTGACGATTAACAAGCCCTATTTCTTCACAAATTTGATGATTCACCCCTTTAAAAGAATTATCCAACGCGGTATGAATGGCATAAATCGCTATATCATGTTTGATGGCTTTTAAAATTACTCGCTCGACATAAGATTTCCCTGTTATTTTTTTTAATCCTTTAAAAATAATGGGATGAAAACTTACAATTAGATTACAGTCTTCCTGAATGGCTTCTTCTATAGTTTCTTCCAGTGTATCTAAGGTGACTAGAATTCCGGAAACTTCTGCAGTTTTATCGCCTACCAATAAACCTACATTGTCAAAATCTTCAGCATAAGCTGTTGGAGCCAATTCTTCTAAAGTTGAAATAACTTGATTAATAGTCATTTTTATGATTTTAAATTCTAATTTTCACAAATATGAGAAAATGCTTTGTTACTGTTTTAATTTTTTTTGATTAGATTCCTTATTATATTTGTAAGTTATAAACTAAAATTCCAAATGAAAAATTTATTAAGCCTCTTATTTTCTATCATCCTTTTAACTTCTTGTGGTTCTGATGATGATTCTACCACCCCTTCACAAAGCAAGTCAATTGAAGAATTATTAGAATCTTATGATTTATGGTATGTGGAACCCGGCCAGCCTTCTAGTGATTTTGATTTAGGTCAAGATGCCATTACTTTTTCTTTTGTAAATAATGAATTATATGCCAATAAAAATCTAATTGGGTTTGATCCCAGCACAACGGGTAGTATAGAAACGACCTATATTGTAGAGCAAGAAGGAAACAATGCTATTATTACTATTGATGATACTAATTTTAAAGTTTTAGGAATTAGTGATAACTCTCTAAAACTTGTTGACAACTATGACAATACGACTGCCTTTTACATCACAGGATATAACACTAACGAATTTCCTTCATTAGATATTCTTTACTATGAAAGAATGCCTCATTTTTTTAATGAATACCAGTTTTGGCAAAAAACACTTACTGAAAATCCCGATGAGAATGACGGAGATTTTTCTACTATAAATTATGTTGAATTTTTTGGAGGTAGAAGTTTTAGATCTTCTGAAGATGTAGAAGGTTTAACCTATGATGAAATTAATTGGGAAAACCAGGGGAGCTATAAATTAACTACATCAAATAGTGAAGAAGAACCGATTAGTAATGAATTGATATTTATATATGTTGATTCTAATGGTGTTGTAATTGAAGGGGCAAATGATACGCTTAAAGTAAATGTTGTAGACGAAAGTAAAATACAATTTTCTGAACCAGGTCTTAATATCAATTATACTTTTGAAGGGACTATTAATACTCCTTTTTAATAAATCAAATAATTTTTAACGATGCATGGCAGTACTCAGAAAATTACTTTTTCCATTTTCTCTGCTTTACGGGTTTATTGTACTGCTACGAAATAAGCTTTATGACTGGGAATTAAAAAAATCAACCGGTTTTGATGTTCCAGTCATTTGCGTTGGCAATTTAAGCGTGGGGGGCACGGGGAAGTCGCCCATGATGGAATATTTGATTAGACTTTTAAAAGAAAAAAAGACTGTCGCTACACTAAGCCGAGGTTACAAAAGGGAAAGCAAAGGATTTTACCTTCTAACCGGAAATGAAAAAGCAGCGTATGTGGGGGATGAACCTCTTCAGTTTAAAACAAAATTCCCCGGTATTCAAGTGGCTGTCGATGAAGAACGAGTTCGTGGTATTGAACAACTTCTTCAATTAAAACAAAAACCAGAAGTTATATTATTAGATGATGCTTTTCAACATAGAAAGGTAAAGCCGAATTTTTCTATTTTACTCACTACCTACAATGATTTGTTTATTAATGATTTTATCCTACCTACGGGAAATCTTCGTGAACCTAAAAATGGAGCTAAAAGGGCAAATGTAATCGTGGTGACTAAATGCGCTCTTGACACTTCTGAAGAAGATATGAAAATACTAAGTAAAAAGCTGAAAGTGAGTACTCATCAGCAAGTTTTCTTCACTTCTATAAGATATCCCAAGCAAGTTTATAACCTTCAACAAAAAACTTTACCTACAGCAAGTTTAAACGATTTTACTTTAGTTACGGGGATTGCGAATCCTCAACCTTTGCTTAAACATTTGGATACACTACAATTAAACTATAAACACCTCAACTTTCCGGATCATTATAATTTTAAAGAGAAAGATATTTCAGCATTAAAAAAGGAAAAGTTAATCATTACCACCGAAAAAGACTTTATGCGTTTAAAAAGCAGCTTAAAACCTGAACAGCTTTATTTTCTCCCTATGGAAGTCATTTTTTTAAAAGACGCTCAGAAATTTGAAGAAGTTATTCTTAAGGTTGTTTAGGGGAATCTTGGGATAAATTATCGTAAATTTTCTCAAAGAAGAAATCCGTTTTATAAGGCTTTGGGATAATATCATTAAAACCATACTTTAAAAATTCTCTTATCTCTTCTGATATACTTACAGCAGTAAGCGCTATTATTGGAGTTTTTATATCGCTTTTTCTTATTTCCTTTGTAGCTTCTATACCATCCATAACCGGCATATGAATATCCATTAAAATAATATCATAATTATTTTCTTGGTTAAGTTTCACCGCTTCTTCGCCATTATTGGCAATTTCACAGTTTAAACCTTTCTTCTCTAATATCTTACAAGTTATTTTCTGGTTGAGTTTATTATCTTCGACCACTAGGATCTTTTTATCTTTAAAAACTTCGGTTAAGCTTTTTTTGTTTTTTATGAAATTGTTATCTGATCCATTAGCTTTGGCTAAAACCATATTCTCCGCTTTATCATAAGATATTTTAAAGAAAAACTTAGAACCTTCCCCTAGCCTACTTTCAAGTTCTATATCGCTATTTAAAAACTTAAGTAAATTTTTAACAATAGGCAAGCCCAATCCTGTTCCGCCTTGTGGGGAATTCATTTCATTGGTACCTTGGTTAAACTTTTCAAAAATAGCTTTTTGATGTTCTTTTGCTATCCCTTTACCATTATCCTCAACTTCAAACTGTATAAAAACTTTATAATCGGTTTCCTTTATTAAAGATAGCCTTACCCAAATATCCCCATTATTGGTAAACTTAATTGCATTGGAAATAAGATTAATCAAAACCTGAGAAAGTTTCACTACATCTCCCCTAAGTAATGAAGGAAGTTTTGAATCTATTTCTAAATGTAAAGAATTGCCATTCTCTTTTGCAGATCGCCTTAAAGATTCTACTATACTTTTCAATTTATCTTTTATATCAAAATCGACTTCTACTTTATTCAGCTTATTAGATTCTAATTTATTGATGTCCAGTATATTATTTATTAACGAAAGAAGATGTTCTCCAGAATGTTTTAATGATTTTAAATGCTCTTCTTGTTGCGGTGTTGGATTCTCTTTTAATAGTAAATAAGTCAACCCGGTTACTGCATAAATAGGTGTTCTCAACTCATGAGTGATCGTAGATAAAAACTGTTCTCTGTAACGCATTGCAGTTAATGACTTTTCTCTAGATTCTATTAACTCCGAGTTCTTCTGTTTTAATAAGGCATTAGCTTTTGCACGAAGGTTATTGTTTTTATAAAGAGAAACAGTAAATAAGGACAGTATAGCAATAAACAGAGCACTTAAAATTATAGTAAGTTGATTGTATTTTATAGATTTTTCTTGCTCTGAATTGGCCAATGATAATTTTGAAATGGTATTTACCGCAGACTGTATACTTTGAGAATCTGTAAGCTTATCTTCAGTAAACTGAGCGTTTTGAAAATCTATAATAGAATCTCTAATGGTATTGGAAATATTTAAATAATGAATTTGTTCAGGATGATCATTAAGCAATGTATATATATCTACCAATAATTCGGAAGCCCTAAGCTTCTGCATCTCATACTTATTGACATGGGCTTGATAATACACTTTATTGGCAGTAGCCGCAGCGATTTCTAAACTTTTTAAATCTTTAAGTATTTGGGATTTCAAATAATAAATTTCACCAGAAAAATAACTGCTTGGGTAGTCTTTTATTTTAGCTTCTACATTTTTAACATGCGTTAAAGCTTCTTCTAATTTCTTTTCTTTATATAAAATTTTCGCATAAACAAAATCTCCTATAAAAGAATGTATGCTTTTCCCATTTTTAATTGCTTCCTGAGATTTTTCATACATTTTTTTAGCTGCCTCAACTTCACCCTTATCTAATAGGATTTTGGTATATAAATAATAACTAAAAGGGAGCAACATTTCATTAAAATCCTTAGCATCATTATTTTCTAAAATATAATTTAATATTTTTTCAGCTTCTTTATTTCTACATGCTTTATAAAAAATATCTGCCATATAAAACCTAGAAGATATCCACAACTGTTTATTACCTTCTTTCCTTGCTATCTCTCCGATAAAGGCAAGTCTTTTAATAAGCTGAGGATAGTTATAGTATTCGTAGTTCTGATGAATACTATCGATAATAGATTCAAATTCTTTAGTTTCTATTTTTGAAATTTTGGTTGTTTCACCTTGAGCTTTCAATGATAATTGAAAACCGATTACAAAAACTATAAAAAATAAAAATCTATTTAATATTAAACTCATATAATTGACGCGTTATGAGCCAACTAACAAAATTAAATCCAGCAAACGGTTGCTATAGCCCCGTTCATTATCGTACCAACCAATTAGTTTGACTAAATGACCATCGATTACTGAGGTCATCTCGCTATCAAAGATACAAGAAAAACTATTACCAAGAATATCTACCGATACAATTGGATCTTCATTGTAACTAACGATATTTTTAAACCTTGTTTTTGCTGCTTTTCTAAAAAGATTATTCACTTCTTCAATAGAAGTTCTTTTTTTAACGTTTAAAGTCATATCCGTTAAAGAACCGTTAGGCACCGGCACTCTAATTCCGCAACCTCCAATAACATCAGATAAATCTGGAAAAATCTTCGTTAGTGCTTTTGCTGCTCCAGTTGTAGTAGGCACGATAGATTGCGCTGCAGCCCTCGCCCTTCTTAAATCTCGATGCGGTTGGTCATGTAGACTTTGATCTGAAGTATAAGAATGAATAGTAGTAATATACGCCTGCTGAACATTTAAAGCTTTATGCACAACTTGTAACATGGGGGCCGCATTATTAGTGGTACAAGAAGCATTTGATATAATTTCTTCACTACCATCCAATAAATGATCATTAACACCAAGAACAATCATTTTTATGTCATCGTCTACCGGAGGAACGGAAAGTATCACTTTCTTGGCTCCCCCTTTTAAATGACTTTGAAGCTCCTCTTTCTTTTTAAACTTTCCTGTAGACTCTACAACTAGATCAACTTCAAAATTTTTCCAGTTAATTTCTGAAATATTCGTTTGCTGTGTTAAAGGAAAAGAAACCCCATCTACCAAAATTTGATTTTCGCTTGCTTTTACTTCATTAGCTAAAACCCCGTGAATACTATCGTATTTTAATAAATGAGCCAAGGTTTTAGCATCTGCTAAATCATTAATTGCAACTACTTCAATCTTTGGGTGATTCAACAAAAGTCTAAACAGACTTCTCCCAATACGGCCAAAACCATTGATAGCAATTCTTATTTTATTTGGCATTAATTTATGTGCTTATGTGCTTTGTAAGAAGAACGTACCAAAGCACTACTTTCAACATGTCTAAACCCTAAATCTAGACCTATCTCTTCGTATTTTTTAAATTGATCTGGTGTTATAAACTGTTGTACCGGTAAGTGTTTTTTACTAGGTTGAAGGTATTGACCAATAGTCACCACATCTACATCTACCGATCGTAAATCATGTAAAGTTTGAATAACCTCTTCTTCCTTTTCTCCCAAACCAAGCATAATTCCAGACTTGGTTCTGTTAATTCCTTGCTTTTTCAAGTAATCCAAAACCCCTAAACTCCTATCGTATTTTGCCTGAATTCTTACTTCTCGGGTCAACCTTCTTACCGTTTCCATATTGTGGGAAACCACTTCTGGAGCAACCTCAACAATACGATCTATATTTCTTTCTACTCCTTGAAAATCAGGAATTAAAGTTTCTAAGGTTGTATTAGGGTTCATTCTACGAATGGCTTTTACCGTTTCTGCCCAAATAATAGAACCCATATCTTTTAAATCATCTCGATCTACACTGGTAATTACCGCGTGCTTAATATCCATTAATTTAATGGAGCGCGCTACTTTTTCAGGCTCATCCCACTCTACCGTTTCCGGTCTTCCGGTTTTCACTCCGCAAAATCCACAAGAACGGGTACAAACATTTCCCAAAATCATAAAAGTCGCAGTACCTTCACTCCAACATTCTCCCATATTAGGGCAACTTCCTGAAGTACATATGGTGTGTAAGTCATACTTATCTACCAACTTTCTAAGGTTCGTATATTTTTTACCGGTAGGTAGTTTTACACGTAACCATTTAGGTTTTTTCTTTGTTGTTTCGGGTGCTAGAGTTTCTACTGCCATAACAAAATTTATAAGATTCAAAGATACAAAATAAAGTCTTGCTAAAAGAACGAAGAATTATAGATTATAAGTATGACAGCACTAAGACTTTTTATCTTGTATAATTTCAGCTAACAGCTTTTTTGCCCTTAATAATTTTACTTTTACATTATTAATAGGTTCATCTATTTTTTCTGAAATATCTTTATAACTCATTTCCTGAAAATACCGCAAATGAATCACTTCTTGGTAATGCGGTTTTAGCTTTTTTATTAAGGCTAAAAGATTAGAAAGGTTTTGTTCTGTAATTAATTTGTCTTCGGCAGAAGGAGTTTCATCTATAAATGTTTTTTCTGCTTTTTTATCTACCTGTGTAGTTTCAATATTCTTCTTTCTAATAAGGTCGATATGAATATTTTTAGAAATGGCTATTAACCAAGTTTGAAAGTTATATTCTTCCTTAAAGGTTGCTAACCTATCAAAAGCTTTCGAGAAAGTCTGCACGGTAACTTCTTCAGCCTCATATTCATCTTTAATACGTTTTAACTGAAACCTATATACTTGATTCCAATAATTATCCAATAAAAATTTATATGCTTTTTGATTTCCTTTTTTTGCTTTGTCGATTTGTTGAGAGAGCTGTTCAGAAATCATTTCCAGAATTGAGGTTTTGAGAGCGAATTGAAAATAAAGATAACAAATTGTAATGAAACCAAGCATAAATCTTGCAAAGGTAATAGCCAAAGTAAATCTTTTTCTTTAAAAACAGAAGCTGCTTTTCCATAAGCAATATACTGAATGGCAAAACGTAAGAGCATCGTCGCCAAAATTAAACGCCAATCATAAAACACTACTAAAACAAAGCTCAAAACCCAAAACAAAAATTGAGATAAATAGAAAAGTCCTAATTTAAATTGATGGGATTTTTTATAAAATTTTGCTGTTGAAACATGACGCCTTTTTTGTCGAAACCAAGCTTTCCAAGTTTTCTTTGGCTTGCTATAAGTAAAACTCTCTTCGGAATAAACGATGGAAGTATTTGTTTTATTCGCTACTTCATTCACAAATAAATCGTCATCACCCGAAAGCAAGTTCATATGTGACACAAAACCTTTATTTTCATAAAAAATATTAGAAGTATAAGCTAAATTCCGACCAACTCCCATATAAGGATGTCTGTTTTTTGCTGCTGAAAAATATTGTAATGCGGTTAAAAGGGTTTCAAAACGAATGATTTTATTCAGGAAAGAATTCTTTACTTTTTCATAAGCTCCATAACCCAATACCAGGTCTTTTTCATGTTGAAAACCTTGCGCCATTTCCTTTAACCATTGATTGCTTTTGGGGTAACAATCAGCATCGGTAAATAAAAGCTTTTCAAATTTTGCTTTTTTTATACCTAAAGTCAAGGCATATTTTTTATTCCCCCAGAAACGCTCGTTACTTTCTACATTCACCACAACTACGCGACTATCCTGAAGCTCAAAATCTTCCATCACCGCTAAGGTTTCATCAGAAGAAGAATCATTAATCAAAATAACCTCAAAATCTGAATAATCCTGATTTAAAATATAAGGTAAGTTTTGCTGAAGGTTTTCTGCTTCGTTTTTAGCACAAATAACTATAGAAACCGGTTGGTTAATTCTAACCTGCGGTGCTTTTTCAACAGAAAAAAGAAACTTAAAAAATGAAATGTAAAATAGTGTATTAATAGTTGCTACTACTAAGAAGCAGTAAAATAATAGTAACAACATGCGCCCTTAATTAAGCTTTACTTTTAGAATCATTGCTACAATCTCCCATTTCTTCAGGCATTTTACCACAAAAACTACATGGCTCGCCATCTTTATTTAAATAGGGATTTTGGCTTGCGCAAGTTCCTGCAAATTTTCCGTCTTTCTTTGCCCAAATTTTAATAGCAATTCCTGCAAAAGCAAGTGCTAACAATCCTATGGTAATCAATAATAATTTCATACTGCAAAAATAAAACATTCTTGCTTGATGATAAAATATATCAGCCAATTAATACTTTATTTACAATATTTAACTAAACTTTATAGGATAAATAACTAAAGCAGAATTGTTTAAGATTATCTTCGCACCATAAACCCAAAAATCACAACAATGAAGATCAACAGATCAATTATAGCTTTAGCTATTTCTTCTTTACTTATTATTTCATGTAAAGAAAATAAAGAAAAAGACAATATGAATGAAGATTCTATGGAAATGAACGATTCTTCTGATATGTCTGAAGGTAATGAAATGTCTTCTGATGACGAGATGCAAGACGATGTAGAAATAGAAGAAGATATTACAGAGAATGGAAATGAAATGAACTTGTCTCAAGTAGCTATGAATGCTAAAGACCTTTCTACTTTCGTTGCTGCTTTGCAAAAAGCAGGGATGGTAGTTAAAATTGAAGGTGAAGGTCCTTATACCATTTTTGCTCCTACCAATGAAGCTTTTAACAAATTACCAAAAGGAACTGTAGAAAGCCTTATGGAACCTTCTAATACTGAAAAATTAGAAGAGATCATCAGTTACCATATTATTCCTGGTAACGTAGATTCTACCAAGCTAAAAAGCTTAATCGAGGAAAGTGAAAATAAAAAATATACCTTAGAAACAGCAAATAACGGAAAAATTGACGCTATGCTTATAGATGGCGAAATTGTTCTTAAAGATGGTAAAGGAACAGAAATTATGATTACCAACGCAGACCAAAAAGGTCAAAATGGAGTTATACATTCTGTGAATACTGTTTTAATGAGAAAATAATTTTAGAGATAAAATTATTTGGTTAGATTAAGTTAAGTTAGGGAAAACAGGTCTTTCAATAAGACCTGTTTTTTTTATGAAATAATGTTGACCTCCATCTCTAAATCAACCTCAAATTTCTTTTTTATTTTTTCCTGAATAAATTCTGCCAACTCAAAGATCTCTTCTCCGGTGGCATTTCCATAGTTCACCAAAACTAAAGCCTGATTTTTATGTACTCCGGCATCACCGTTTCGGTAACCTTTAAAACCTGCTTGATCAATTAACCAACCCGCTGGTACTTTTACTTCTGCTTCTGAAATTTTATAGGATGGAATCTCAGGATATTTTTCTTGCAATTTTTCAAACGCTGAAATAGAAATAATGGGATTTTTAAAAAAACTTCCACTATTACCTATTTCTTTGGGATTGGGCAACTTTCGCTCCCGAATGGAAATGATTACATCAGAAACATCTTTGATTGTAGGCTTTGAAATTCCTTTTTTATCTAATTCGTTTAAAATTGCGCCATAATCAGTTTTTAACTGATGATTTTTCTTGCTAAGTTGAAAAGTGACTGAAGTAATAATGTATTGTCCTTTCACTTCATTTTTAAAAACAGAATTACGGTATCCAAATTGACAATCTTCCTTGGTAAAAACCTTCTTCTCCAAAGTTTGGATATGAATGGCTTCACATTCTACAAAAACATCTTTCAACTCCACTCCGTAAGCTCCGATATTTTGGATAGGAGAAGTACCTACATTTCCAGGGATAAGCGATAGATTTTCAATTCCTCCGTAATTGTTTTCCACACAGAATAACACCAGCTGATGCCAGTTTTCTCCAGCATTTACTTTTAAGAAAACTTCATCTTCGGTTTCATTTACTATTTCCTTCCCTTTTATATTTAGATGCAAAACAGTACCATCAAAATCTTTGGTAAATAAACAATTGCTTCCGCCACCTAAAACAAAAAGTTCTGAAGAATATACTTTCCTCAGAACTTTTTCTAATTCTTCTTCATTACCAACTTCTATAAAACTTTTAGCTTTTATAGCTAAGCCAAAAGTATTATATGCCTTTAATGAAAAATTATGTTCTTGCTGCATTTTATTTATTGTAAACCTTTAATGCTTCTTCTAGAATTTTAACTGCTTTTAAAAGATTTTCTTTCTTTAACACATAAGCAATTCTAACTTGTTTCAATCCGGAATTAGGTGTAGAATAAAAGCCTGAAGCCGGAGCTATCATTACTGTTTCACCTTCATATTCATAACTCTCTAATAACCATTTTGCGAAATCTTCTGCGTCTTCTACCGGTAATTCTACAATACAATAAAAAGCTCCGTGTGGAGTAGCTACTTGCACTCCATCAATTTTCTCCAGCGCTTCAATTAGTGTATTTCTTCTATCTACATATTCTTCAATTACATCATCAAAATAAGACTGAGGGGTATCTAAAGCTGCTTCACTGGCAATTTGAGCAAATGTTGGTGGGCTCAGTCTTGCTTGGGCAAATTTCATGGCCGTAGCCATAAATTCTTTATTTTTAGAAACCACACAACCTATTCTAGCACCGCACATACTGTAACGTTTTGATACAGAATCGATCATAATAGCATTTTCTTCAATTCCTTCCTGGCTCAACACTGAATAATGCTTTTTCCCTTCATAAGCAAATTCGCGATAAACTTCGTCTGCCACCAAGAATAAATCGTGCTTTTTAGCAAGAGCTGCCAACTGCTCTACTTCTTCTTTGGTATAAAGATAACCCGTAGGATTTCCGGGATTACAAATAATAATCGCCTTGGTTTTATTGGTGATCCTTTTTTCAAATTCACTCACCGGAGGTAAGGCAAAACCATCCTCAAAGGAAGACGTAACTGGAACTACAGTTACCCCAGAGGAAGTTGCAAAACCATTATAATTGGCATAAAAAGGCTCTGGAATTATGATTTCATCATCCATATCTGCAATACTTCCCATGGTAAAAAGTAAAGCTTCAGAACCTCCTGTAGTTATAATAATATCCTCTGTATTGACAGGAATCCCCTGTTTTTGATAATAATTGGCCAGTTTCTCGCGATAAGAAGCAAAACCTGCGGAATGACTGTAAGAAACAATTTCTAAATCATTCTTTTTTACAGCTTCTAAAGCGCAATCTGGAGTTTTAATATCCGGTTGACCAATATTTAAATAATAAATATGCTTCCCCTGCTTTGTGGCAGCTTCAGCATAAGGAACTAATTTTCGTATAGGAGATTCCGGCATGGCCAGACCTTTAGATGATATTGAAGGCATAATCTATTTTTTGCCGCAAATTTGCAAAATTATTTACGAAAGAGGACTATTTTTAAGAATAAATACAATTTGAGAGCAACAAAAAAAGCCACTTTAAAATAAAGTGGCTCTTCTAAATAAATTTTAAGTAAAAGTTTATTTCTCTAAAACACTTTTAGTGTCTTTTTCTAAAACTTTTCCTTTAATTTTTACTGCGTGAGGAGAACCTTCTGCATTAGAATACACGGTAATTGTTTTTCTAATATATCCTACTTTTCTAGTATTATATTTTACTTTCAACTCTCCGGTTTCTCCTGGAGCAATAGGTTCTTCTGGTTTTTCAGGAACGGTACATCCACAAGTAGCGGTAGCTTTTTCAATAACCAAAGGTTCATCACCGGTATTGGTAAATTCAAAAGTTCTCATTCCGTCTCCTCCATATTCAACATCACCGTAATCAACGGTTTCTTCTTTAAATTCAATTTTGGCTTGCGCTTGTACAGCAATTCCAGCAAATAAAAATGCTGCTAATACAATAAAATTTTTCATCTTGTTTTTATTTAGGCACTAATGTAATAGTAAAATATTCATTATACAAATGCCAGATTAATAAATTATAATCTTTTAAAATAATCTATATATAACTACTTTTGCGTTTCAATTTCAAAAATCAGACCAATTCATGGCCATTGCTGCAAAATATAACGCGAAAGAGATAGAAGACAAGTGGTACGACTACTGGATGCAAAATAACTATTTTCATTCTGAAGTTAATGAAAAAGAGCCATATACCATCGTAATCCCACCACCAAACGTGACCGGAGTCTTACATATGGGACATATGCTGAATAATACTATTCAAGATGTCCTAATTAGAAGAGCCCGATTACAAGGTTTTAATGCCTGTTGGGTACCGGGAACCGACCACGCCTCTATTGCTACTGAAGCAAAAGTTGTAGCGAAATTAAAAGCCGAAGGAATTGATAAAAATACCATCACTCGGGAAGAGTTCATGAAACATGCGTGGGAATGGACCGAAAACTACGGAGGTGTAATTTTAAATCAGTTAAAGAAACTTGGAGCCTCTTGTGATTGGGAAAGAACTAAGTTTACCTTAGATGAAAAACTATATTCTTCTGTAATTAAGTCATTCGTTGATTTATACAATAAAGGATTAATTTATCGTGGTTACCGAATGGTGAATTGGGATCCGGAAGCAAAAACAACCCTTTCTGATGAAGAGGTTATCTACGAAGAGAAGCAAGGAAACTTATATTACATCAATTATAAAATGGAAGGTAGTGAAGACACCCTAACCATTGCCACTACCCGACCTGAAACTATTTTTGGTGATAGCGCGATCTGTATAAACCCGAATGATGAGCGTTTTACTCATTTAAAAGGAAAGAAAGCTATTGTTCCAATCGTAAATCGTGTCATCCCAATTATTGAAGATGAATATGTAGATTTAGAATTTGGTACAGGTTGCCTTAAAGTGACACCAGCTCACGATGAGAACGATAAAGTTTTAGGTGAAAAGCATAATTTGGAAGTTATCGACATTTTTAATGATGATGCTTCCCTAAATGAATACGGACTTCATTACCAAGGCAAAGATCGTTTTCAAGTAAGAAAAGAATTTGTTAAAGAGTTAGAAGAAAAAGGCTTTTTAATTAAAACCGAACAGCACCTTCATAAAGTGGGAACTTCAGAAAGAACTAAGGCAGTTATTGAACCTAAAATGTCTGACCAGTGGTTCTTAAAAATGGAAGACTTGGCAAAACCTGCTATTAAAGCGGTATTAGAAACCGGTGAAGTAAAACTTTTCCCTGATAAGTTTAAAAACACCTATAGCCACTGGATGAACAACATTCGTGACTGGAATATTTCCCGCCAGCTTTGGTGGGGGCATCGCATTCCTGCCTATTACTACGGAAATGGTAAAGAAGATTTTGTAGTAGCAGAAACCCGTGAAGAAGCTTTAAAATTAGCTATTCAAAAAACTGGAAAAGAAAATCTTTCTGCTGAAGATTTAAGACAAGATGATGATGCTCTAGATACTTGGTTTTCTTCTTGGTTATGGCCAATGAGCGTTTTTGACGGAATTAATAATCCGGATAATGAAGAGTTCAACTACTATTATCCCACCAACGATTTAGTCACCGGACCCGATATTTTATTTTTCTGGGTGGCCAGAATGATTATCGCAGGTTATGAATATACCGGTAAAAAACCATTCAATAATGTTTACCTAACAGGACTGGTTCGCGATAAGCAACGTCGTAAAATGTCGAAATCCTTAGGGAATTCACCAGATGCCCTTCAACTTATTGAAGATTTTAGTGCAGACGGCGTTCGTGTTGGTTTATTGTTAAGTAGTGCTGCCGGAAATGATTTAATGTTTGACGAAAACCTTTGCCAACAAGGGAAAAATTTTGGAAATAAAATTTGGAATGCTTTCCGGTTGATAAAAGGTTGGGAAATAGACAAGAATAAAGAACAGCCACAATCAGCTAAAGTTGCGATCGATTGGTATAAAAACACCTTTCAAAAAACATTGGTAGAAATTGAAGATCATTTTTCTAAATACAGAATTTCTGATGCTTTAATGGC
>CETB01172033.1_pt1 | contig 56433 bp, 52 predicted proteins | sample 356381 | NCBI WGS metagenome assembly CETB01 (sample SAMEA2622545, study PRJEB7988) | marine metagenome | biome: marine biome (ENVO:00000447); feature: deep chlorophyll maximum layer (ENVO:xxxxxxxx); material: "saline water (ENVO:00002010), including plankton (ENVO:xxxxxxxx)" | depth 155 m | reverse complement strand
TAAAACAGCCCTGTTATAACAACCTTACAGGACCTTTTGGTGCTGTGTGGGATGGTATTTAAAGCACCCTCTATATCATATGGGGTGCTTTTTTTGTTTGTGCTAATAGAATAGGTAGGTTTTGATTTTAAAAGCTACACTACGCGTTAGGAAACCTATAGATCTCTAGATAATGCGTGGGATTATTTTTTTGGTTCTGGAAAATTTTTGAGAATCAGCCTCTCTGGGGTGATAAAGCGAATATTTCTTTTGCAAATTATTGATAGTGCTCAAATGGCTATTGAATTGGAATATCCACGATTATATAAGTTACAATAATTACCTTTAACTTTGTAAAAAATGTAGTTAATTTATTAAATGAAAACCAGTGAGTTTAATGTTGGGTAGTAAGGAAGAGTTGCTAAACGAAGCAGATTTTAAAGCAGTTTTAAGTTCGGGGCCCGGTGGGCAACATGCCAATAAAACCAGTACAAAAGTGGTTTTAAATTGGAGTTTAACCGATTCTGAGGTTTTTACTGAAGAGCAAAAAGAACGATTGCATTGGAAACTCAATAACAGATTAACAAAAGATAAAGTCCTTCAATTAAGTTCAGACCATACCCGAAGTCAGCATAAAAACAAAGAAATATTGGTGAAGCGTTTCTTTAAGGTGTTGGAAGATGCTTTGAAAATTCCGAAGAAAAGAAAAAAGACCAAGCCTTCTCGAAGGTCAAAAATACAACGTTTAAAAGATAAACGAATTCAATCTGAAAAGAAAGCCAATCGAAAAAATCCGCTTAAGTGATTTTGAAAGCCATGATTACATGCCTGATGTAATGTGTGATTTTATTGAAATTAAAAGTCTGCTTTTTTATTAAAAATGTGTAAAAAATCCACAGGGCTATTGTGGTTTTTTTGTTTTCTACAGTTTCGGTATTTCCAATAAAATTTTGCTAAATAAGGTTTAAGGGGTTGAAAATAAGTGTCTTTTGAGTTTTTTCATTCATAAAATTTTAAATGGCATAACTATTTCAATCTAACTAAAAGAAACGATAAATATTTAAAAGATGAAAAAGTTAATCACTTGTTGTGCGATCTTAGGTTTATGTGCAATATCAAGCATAAAAGCTCAAGAAAAGGGCAAAGAGAATAGCGTTGAAATAATGAGCGAAGAAAGCAAAGAACAGGAAACTTTTCAACCTGTAGATGTAAGTCAGGTTCCTGCTCCCATAGTGGCGGCAGTAGCTAGTGACTTTAAAGGAGCTAAAATTACCAAAGCTTATAAAAATAGTAAGGACGAATATAAATTGGAAATAAAAACCGGTACAGAAAGCACTCCAAAAACCGTTTATGCGAGTGTCGAAGGAAAGTGGATAAAACCTTCCGCCTAATAATTATAAAAGCAATCATGAACTTCTTAAATGGATTGGCGTTTGTTTAAGATAGGGGGCAGTAAAGAAGCATAGTAATTTTTAAGAATTAATTTTTTTGGTAACCAAAAATGATATTTTTCAACGATGGTTAAGCGTGATCTTTTAGACTTTGTTGAAAACTAACTATAGGGAAGTTATTTGTTTATTTATATCATTAACGAGGTTACCCAACAGTAATTTTTTACTGCCCTTAGAAGAGGTCAATTTAGGTTGACCTCTTTTTTTATGATTATTTTACACAGGCAAGCCGTCATATTTTCTAATTTTGTGCAATAAGCAATCTTTATGGCTAGAGTTTTAATAGTAGAAGACGATGTAGCATTTTGCAAAATGTTGGAGACTTTTTTATCAAAAAAAGGGTTTCAAGTTAGCGTTTCCCATACAGGAAACGATGCAATGACAAAAATAAATGAAAGTTTCTACGATATTATTTTAGCCGATGTACGACTTCCCGATAAAGACGGAAACACCATTCTAAAAACGGTTACCGATAAATTCCCGAAAACCAAAGTAATTTTAATGACGGGTTATGCTGAAGTGAACCTTGCGGTAGATGCTATAAAAACGGGAGCTTTCGATTATATATCCAAACCTATTAACCCTGAAAAAATGCTGGAAACTATTCAGAAAGCATTGTCGGGTAAAGAGGAAATGCAACAAAAGCAAACCGGTACTAAATCTACACGAAAAGAAATTACCCCTCAAGATACTACGAGTTATGTGGGTGGGGTAAGTGATGCTTCTAAAAAATTGAACGATTATATTAAATTGGTGGCCCCCACCAATATGTCGGTATTGATTATTGGAGATAGTGGTACTGGAAAAGAGTACGTCGCCAAGAATATTCACGATCAGAGTAAACGTGCCAATGAAACATTTGTGGCGGTAGATTGTGGAGCGATACCTAAAGAAATTGCCTCGAGTGAATTTTTTGGTCATATCAAAGGTTCATTTACAGGAGCGGTAAACGATAAAACCGGGCATTTTCAAGCGGCCAATAAAGGAACTTTGTTTTTAGATGAAATAGGAAATCTTAATTACGATTTGCAAGTTCAATTGCTTCGGGCATTACAAGAACGAAAAATAAAACCCGTCGGGAGTAATGAGGAGATCAAGGTAGATATTCGGGTAATTGCTGCAACTAATGAAGATTTAAAGAAAGCGGTTGAAAATGGCGATTTCCGCGAAGATCTTTATCACCGTTTAAATGAATTCAGTATTCAGGTGCCAGCGCTTAAAAAACGAAAAGAAGACTTGATGCTTTTTGCCAATCATTTCTTGGAAAAAGCCAATGAAGAATTAGAAAAAGAGATTGTAGGTTTTTCTGATGATGTGCTAGAATTATTTACCACCTATGCTTGGCCGGGAAATTTACGGGAAATGCAAAACACGATAAAGCGTTCGGTTTTATTGGCGCAAGATAAATTGATTACCACCGAAGTTTTACCAAACCAAATGCATATAGCAACCACCGAAAAAGAAAGTTATAGTTTATTTAAAAACAAAAATGAACAAGAACTCATTTTAGATGCACTGGAGGAAGCTGATGGTAACAAAAGTAAAGCTGCCAGAATCTTAAATATCGATAGAAAAACGCTATATAATAAATTGAAGCAATACGATATCAAGCTTTAATCTCACTCTGTAAAGCTTCCAATAACTTTTTAACTTCCACAATCGCTTTTTTGACGAGTGCTAATACCTCTTTTAAGCGGAGTTGTAATTCGTGTTGTTGTTCTAGTTTTTCGACAATGGGGATAACATTTTTTGCTTTTAATTGCCGGAACATCGGTAGCATTTTATGGGCTACGAAAGCAATTTGCTGAGTGTCTTTTTCTTCCGAAGCCTTCTGTAAATCTTCACAATTTTTTGTAGAATTTTCTATAAAAGTTTGAAGCAATATCGTTAAGGATTCTTCGTCGCCATCAGAAAAGACCCTTAAATCTTGCAAGTCATACAATTTGGAGGTATTTTCTCTTTCAGGCTTTTTTGAGGTGGCTTTTCTACTAAATTCTTCATAAGGCAAGTCTAAAACCTTGGCGATTTTAATAAGCAATTCTCCTGCTTCGTAAGGTTTAATCACATTGGTTTCAAAGCCTTTTTCGGTATAAACACGCTGACTAATTTCTGTTCTTCCGGAAAGTGCAATTACCGGGATATGTTTTAATTTTTTATCTTTTTTCAGTTTCCTGATCAATTCAAATCCATTCATTTTTGGCATTTGAATATCAGAAAGAATCAAATCAAAAGCACCATTTTTGAGAAGACGTAAAGCTTCTTCAGGTTTTTCTGTAGCCATAATCTCAAAACCGGCTTGTTTCACGATTTCTCCCGTAAGTGCCAATTGGGTAAGTTCGTCGTCCAGAATAAACAGTTTTTTCCCTTTCGTGTCTAAAATCTTTACTTCTTTAGCATTTTCTTTCGTCGAAGTATATTTGGCATTTTCCACCGGAATAAATACCGTAAACTTACTTCCTTGACCGGGGTTGCTTTCTAGGTAAATCTCTCCGTCTAATAAATTCACTAGTTTTTTGGTAATGGCCAAACCTAAACCAGAACCACCATATTGTTTTTCAATAGAAGCTTTGGCTTGCGAAAATTCTTCAAAAATGCGTTGCTCTTGTTCTTTAGAAATTCCGATTCCTGTGTCTTCTATGGTAATTTTTAATTTATTGGTTTTAATAGAAGAAGTATCTAAAACCCCAGCGATTTTTATACTCCCCTCTTGAGTGAATTTGTATGCATTTCCCAGTAAATTAGTTAAGATCTGTTGAATTCTAAAAGGATCACTCAAATAAGAATTTTCAAATGAATCTTCTAACTTCAGTTGTATTTCTAAATTTTTAGGATCTTCTGAAGGAATGACGCCGTCAATACTGTCTTTAATTAAATTTTTAGGCGTAAATGGAAGCTTTTCAACCTGCATTTTTCCGGCTTCCAGTTTAGAAAAGTCCAATAAGTCGTTTACCAAATGTAAAATATAACCGGAAGATTTCTGAAGTTTTTCTAAGTAATGCGACTGTTTTTCAGATAAATCCGTTTTATATAGCAAATCAGAATAGCCGGTAATGGTCGTTAATGGCGAACGTAAATCGTGTGTTACGGTAGCCATAAACTGTTCGCGACGTTTTAATAAAAGTTCGGCATAAGCTTTGGCTTTTTCCAATTCGCTACGGTAAAGTTGGCTACGGTTGGTGTCTTTTAGAATTAGAACTACAAAAAGCAAAATGGTAAGTATGCAAGCTACTCCCAAAACAATCATTAGATTAGAGGTGTCTTCTAACGCTTCTTGAGATTGAGCTACTTGTAATACCGATTTCTGAACTTCTTCCTGTTCAATTTGTGAACGTAGTTTTCTTAATTGTGCCGTTAGATTTCTATCGTTTTCCAGCAGTTCATTTTCTTTGGAAATCACCGAATTTTGATACTCAATTTCTTCATTTTCCAAACGGCTCAGCACCTGTTTCATCGTATTGATTAACGAATCGGCCGATTGCTGGGTAAGTCGGTTGGCATTGTCTTTTTTGGCATATTCCAAATACTTCACCAAAACTTCCCGAACGTGGGGTTTGTATTCTTTTAGTCGTTCTTCGTAATTATCATCCTCAAAAATATAATTGGTTTTTTCCAGTTCATTTAACACCCGATCGTAATAGTTTTCACTTCCTTGTTCTTTACGAAGCGCCAACAGATCTAATAAGTTTTCTTTCTTCAGCAAAAGTAATTGCTGGATGCTATCCAAACTTTCCTTTGTCTCAGTTTGGGAAGGATAGGTTTGCTTTAACGAATCGATGAGTACTCCAATGGTGTCGAGTTGCGCATTGAAATCACTTATCTTTTCTGATTTTTTATTCTGGATAATATTTCGGCTAATCCCTTCTGCAGTATATAAATTGGTGACCGCTTCACTAATTAAAAATAACCGCTGGTTATTGATACTTCCTACTTTATTTGTTTTGGTAAGGGTTTCAATTTTACCATAAATAAACCATATCGTAATCCCGGCAAAAACCGTAAGCAAAATATATCCTAGAAGGACTTTAAAAGTTATCGATTTTTTAGTGTTTTTCACCATAAATTCAAAAATACTGGCTCGAGAAATAAAAACGCCTTAAAATTATTGTAAATTAAAAATTAACTCCTAAGTTTGCTGCAAATCTCAAAGGGGTGCCATTGTGGCTGAGATCATACCCGATGAACCTGGGCAGGTAATGCTGCCAAGGGACAAGAAAGACTTGCTAGCGGTCTTTCAACAATCGTATGTTACTCCTGAATAAACTTTATATGGTAGAAGTTTTTTCAGGATTTTTTATTTTATAATTTAATCTAAAACCTAAGAATAATCGCCCCTTTTATTCGTAAAACAAATTACGGATGAAAAATGTATTATTTTTAGTAGGCTTTTGCTTTATAAGCCTACTCGGTATCGCACAAGAAACCTACACACTTAGCGGTACAGTTATTTTAAACAACACGGCTTTACCTGGCGCCAATATCACGGTGAAAAACAGCAGTAAAGCAACAACGACGGACTTTAACGGATTTTATTCTTTAGCATTAGAAGAAGGGAATTACACGCTTATTTTTAGCTACGGAAATCAAAAAACAGTAGAAGTCGAACTGACCGGAGATCAAACTTTAGATGTAGATCTTACAGGAACACACGAGAGTTTAGAGGAAGTCTTTCTTTCTTCCATTCGGGTAGATGCCGATTCGCCCATTACCTATAGCAATTTAACCAATGAAGAAATTGAAGAACGTAACCTCGGGCAAGATATTCCTGTTTTAATGAATTATTTGCCTTCGGTAGTTACCACTACCGATGCTGGAAATGGTGTAGGTTATACCGGAATCAGGGTACGTGGTAGTGATGCGACACGAACCAATGTAACCGTAAATGGGATTCCGATAAACGATGCTGAAAGTCAAGGAACTTTTTGGGTAAATATGGGAGATTTTGCTTCCTCCACAGAAAATATACAACTACAACGGGGAGTAGGGACTTCAACTAATGGAGCCGGAGCTTTTGGGGCCAGTATTAATATTTTAACCGACCGGTATAGCGAAGAAGCTTATGCAGAAGTGGCCAATAGTTACGGGTCTTACAATACGCATAAACATACGGTAAAATTTAGTACAGGATTATTTAATGATCATTGGGAATTTGCCGGGCGTGCTTCACAAATTAAAAGTGATGGGTATATTGATCGTGCTGAGTCAGACTTAAAATCGTACTTCTTACAAGGAAGCTATGTAAACGATGGAACCCTCGTAAAAGCCATTATGTTTGGAGGTAAAGAACGAACTTATCAAGCTTGGTATGGAGTAACTCAACAAGAAATTGATTCGCTTGGGAGAACTTATAATCCTGCCGGAAGGTACACTGATGAAAATGGAAATGTGAAGTTTTATAATAATCAAACCGATAATTACCAACAAGATCATTATCAGCTTTTATGGAATCAGAAATACAATAAAAACTGGTCTTCTAATTTGGCTTTTCATTATACACGAGGAAAAGGTTATTATGAAGAATATGAAGTAGATAGAGTTTTAACCAACTTTGGTCTAGAACCGTTTATGGCGAATGGGGAAGAAGTAACAAAATCAGATTTAGTAAACACGAGTTGGTTAGATAATCATTTTTACGGAACTACTTTTAGCGTAAACTACCAAAATAATACAGTAGATGCTATTGTTGGCGGTGGTTGGAACCGTTATGATGGCGATCACTTTGGAGAAGTAATTTACACTAGGTTTGCAAGAAATAACGATCCTTATGAGCCGTTTTACGAAAACAATGCGGTAAAGACAGATTTTAATTTGTACACCAAAGCAACAGTTTCTTTAACAGATCAATTGGCGGTTTATGGAGATTTACAAATAAGAACCATTAATTATGAAGGGAATGGGCCCACACAAGAACTCCCTGATTTTCCTATCGATGCTAACTTCAGTTTCTTCAATCCTAAAGGAGGGTTTACGTTTCAGTTCAATGAAGAAAATCAGTTGTATGGATCGGTAGCAGTAGCTCATCGTGAACCTTCACGTTCAGATTATGAAGATGCTTTTAAGAATGGTGAAAATGAGCCCACGGAAGAGCGCTTGGTAGATTATGAATTGGGTTGGCGTTTTAAATCAGGAAAAACGCAAGTAAATACCAATTTATACTTTATGAATTATAAAGACCAATTGGTGTTGACCGGGGAAATTGATGAAGAAGGAGCGGCGATTAGAAAAAATAGTGGTAAAAGCTATCGGTTAGGATTGGAAGTAGATGCCAATATTCAAGTAAACGATTGGTTGTCCTTGAGACCAAATATAGCAGTTAGCCAGAATAAGAACAAAGATTTTGTTGGTTTTGATGATGATATTCAACAAAACCTTGGTGATACCGATATTGCTTATTCTCCTAACATTATAGCAGGAAATATAATTCGAATTTCTCCCGCAAGAAATCTTCAACTTAATTGGTTATCTAAATACGTAGGAGAACAATATATGACCAACTTGGAATTAAAAGCTTCTAAGCTGGAATCTTATTTTGTGAACGATTTCAATGTACAGTATGTTTGGGATAAAGCTCCCCTTTTTAAAGAAGTCGTATTTACAGGTTTAGTCAATAATATTTTTGATGTCAATTATATTTCTAATGGAAACTTCTATAGCAGTGAGTATATTATATATTATCCTCAAGCTACAATAAACTTTTTAGCAGGCATTACCTTAAAATTTTAAATTGAACTAACTAACTAACCATTCAATTGAAGGGCTTTCCGGAAACGGAAAGCCTTTTTTGTTTGAATTTTACCATGCTTGGTTTGAATAGCACTATACTCAACGAGGGTTCCAATCCTACTTTTGTCCTGTAATCAAAAAAGAAGAAAAAGATGAATCACAAATTAGTTTTAATTACCGGAGGAAGTCGAGGATTAGGAAAAAATATGGCTTTAAAAGTAGCCGAAAAAGGTTTAGATGTTATCCTTACCTATCATCAGAATAAAGAAGAAGCCCATCAAGTGGTTTCAGCAATAAAAGATAAAGGTCAAAGAGCGGTAGCCTTGCAATTAGATACTTCCAATACATCCAACTTCTTGAACTTTCAAGAAGAACTGCAAAGGGTGCTTTCTGAAGTATTTAAAGTTAAAAAAATAGACTTTTTAGTCAATAACGCCGGAATAGGTATCAATGAAGCTTTTGCAGAAACTTCTGAAGCTACGTTTGATAAACTTGTTAATATTCACTTGAAAGGCGTTTTCTTTCTAACACAGCAATTATTGCCTATGCTTGCTAACGAAGGCGGAATCATAAATATTTCTTCTGGACTGGCTAGATTTACCATGCACGGTTACAGTGCTTATGGAGCGATGAAAGCGGCTGTTGAATCGCTTACCCGTTATCAGGCAAAAGAATTGGGAAAGCGTGGCATTCGTTCTAACGTGGTTGCTCCCGGAGCCATTGAAACCGATTTTGGGGGAGGTTTAGTGAGGGATAATAAAGATGTAAATAAAATAGTAAGTAGTCAAATCCCATTGGGGAGAGTAGGTCAGTCGGATGATATTGGAGGAGTGGTTGCTTTTCTTTGTACCGAAGAGGCAAAATGGATTAACGGACAACGAATAGAAGTTTCGGGCGGGCAGAATCTATAATTGATGAATCCTTAATGCATTAATAAATTGAAATTAGTCAGTTCGAGTGATTTTGCGAAGTGAAACGAAGCAAAATTGTATCGAGAACTTAATTTTAGCTTCAAGTCCTAATTCTCGATACAAAAACCTTAACCGATTTTTACTCGAATTGGCGGTTTGGAAGGGAAAACTGTACAATGCACCAGAGTTTTTTTAATTCCCTTTTACAATAAACCCACTATTTTGCTTTGTGGGTTTTTGCTTTAAGACTAAATTTATAATGATGGAAAAAACAACTAGCTTAGAAGAGTTTTATAGAAAAAAACTGGGGGTTTTACCGAGTGATTTTTTTAAAAAGATCGGTGAGTTTAATGTTTTTAAGCTAAAAGACTATTTCGGAACCTCTAAAGAGATGCCTTATAGCCGAAAGGATTATTACAAGATAAGTCTTATCTCTGGTGAAAATACGGTGCATTATGCAGATAAAACCTTAAGGGTTAAAGATAATATGTTGTTATTTGCCAACCCACAAATTCCTTATAATTGGGAACCACTTTCCGAAGATAAAACCGGGGCTTTTTGTGTATTTACTGAAGCGTTTTTTGAAGATTTTGGGAATTTTAAAGATTATCCCTTATTTCAAACTAATGGGACGCCTATACTTTCTTTGAATGATGAAGAGTTTCAGCAAATTCAACAGATTTATAAAAAAATGTTTACTGAAATAAATTCTGAATATGCCTACAAATATGATGTATTACGAAATTTGGTTTTTGAATTGATTCATACAGCCTTAAAAATGCGTCCGGCACAACTAGAAAATGAAGAAAAAACCGTTTCTAATGCTTCCGAAAGGATTACTTCCCTGTTCTCCGAATTGTTAGAACGCCAGTTTCCTATTGAATCTGTTCAACAGAAAATAAATTTAAGGACTCCCGGTGATTTTGCCAAGCAATTAAACATTCATAATAATTACCTCAATAAAGTTTTAAAAAGTGCGACGGGTAAAACCACTTCAGCACTTATTGCCGAACGCTTTGTATTGGAAGCAAGGGCATTGTTAAAACACACCAACTGGACAATTGCAGAGATTTCTTGGAGTTTGGGTTTTGAAGATCCTTCTTACTTCATCAAATTTTTTAAAAAGAATGAAAAATTAACCCCCAACGGATTTAGAAGCGTTTAAAAACCATTCCATGAAAATAACCAAAAACCCAACTATTACTTCTTCTTTAGTGAAAGATGGAGTGTTTCAAAACATAGAAGAAACCCCACAAATGGCTGAAGAAGCTTCTGTCTTTAAAATTTTAAAGAAGCAGTTTTCAAAGCCAAAAAGTATAAAGCCAAGTTCAGAAATTCCGATAGTGAAAACAGACTTGAATAAGCTTCCTGCTCACCATCCAACTATCGTATGGTTTGGGCATTCTTCTTATTTAATTCGATATCGAAAAATCAATATTTTGGTAGATCCGGTGTTTTGTGGTTATGCTTCACCATTTTCGTTTATGATTAAAGCTTTTGCCGGTGCTAATCATTATGGAGTAGAAGAGATGCCCAGCATCGATTATCTTATTCAAACGCATAATCATTACGATCATTTAGATAAGAAAACGCTTAAAAAATTAGCAGCGAAAACCAAGAACTGTATAGTGCCAAAAGGCGTGAAGAAAGATTTATTAAGCTGTGGGATTTCTTCTGAAAAAATAACAGAACTGGATTGGGGTGAGCGCGCAGAAATTTCTTCAGAATTCCAAATTACAGCTACTCCGGCTAGGCATTTTTCAGGAAGAGGCTTAAAACGGAATACTTCGCTTTGGTCTTCTTATGTGTTAGAAATGTTTGGATACCGTTTATTTTTGGGAGGTGATTCTGGTTTCGGAAATCATTTTCAAGAAATTGGTCATGCGTTTGGCAAGTTTGATTTAGCCATTTTAGAATGCGGTCAATACGATGAATACTGGCCTAACATTCATAGCTTCCCAGAAGAATTATTGAAAATAGCAGAAATCCTTCAGCCTAAATGTATTCTTCCGGTACATTGGGCGAAATTTGCATTGGCACATCATCCTTGGAAAGAACCCATCCAACGATTAATAAAGGCCCCTAAAAATTCTAAAATACAATTAGCCACTCCTCAAATTGGAGAACCTGTGGTGTTAGGTGAACATTACCCAACAAGTAAGTGGTGGGAAGATTTATAGTAATTATCGATTGGTTATTCTTAAAGTACCATTGCCATTATCCGTCACTCGATAAGGATAAAGCGTATATTCTAAATCTTCTCCTTCAATAAAATTTCCGGTAAAAAGATCGTAGGTATTTCCTTCACAGCTGCATTTTAATCTAATGTCACCAACAACTTCCATCGAAATACAACTATCGTTTCGTGGATGGTTAGGGTCTGCCGCGTCATATGCTACATAATTACTTCCGGTGTTCATTAAAATAATTCCACCATTGCCATATTGCCCCACATACACCGAATTGCTGGGGAATTTTAGATTACTATATTGAGGTAAGCTTAAATCTACCATGAAATTTACATTCACGTTAAGAAGATTGGGGTTGTTTTGTCGGTGATCGTCACTACTACAGCTTATGAGCATCAATCCGGAAAACATGAATACAAGTAAACTTTTCATTTTAAAAATTTTAGTGGCGCAAGATAACATAATTGCTAAGCTTGTTAAAATTTATTATCTTTGTTTTAGTTGAATCCCATGGTACGTGGGATTCTTTTTGTATATATAAACGATGAAGTTATGAGTAAAGTATCTTATTATACTGAAGAAGGATTAAAAAAATTGAAAGATGAATTAAACCATCTGAAAGATGTAGAGCGTCCTGCTGCTTCACAAGCTATTGCAGATGCACGGGATAAAGGTGATTTAAGTGAGAATGCAGAATATGATGCCGCTAAGGAAGCGCAAGGATTATTAGAAATGAAAATCTCTAAGCTTGAGGAAGTCGTAGCGAATGCAAGAGTGATTGATGAATCTCAATTAGATACTTCTAAAGTGCTTATTCATAGTACGGTAAAGATAAAAAACACCACCAATGGTGCCGAAGTAAAATATAAATTGGTTGCGCAAAGCGAAGCCGATTTAAAAACGGGAAAAATCTCGGTAGATTCTCCCATAGGTAAAGGTTTGCTAGGAAAAAAAGTAGGCGATACCGCTGATATTAAAGTCCCCAACGGAACGATGACTTTTGAAATTTTAGAGATTACGAGATAGTAGTTTTATAATAATAAGTAAAACCGCTACTTAATTGGTAGCGGTTTTTTTGTGTTAACAGCATCCTCCACCATCATAATGAAAGGTAGATTCACTTATAAAAATATCTTTTCTATTTAAACTTTGAAGCGCGTTAGCTGTTTTATCACAAACCGCTAAAGGTTGGTTTTGTAATAAAACGTGTCCTTTTTTATCGTCAAAGAAATCTTCTTGTCCGTAATAAATAGCTGTTTTTCCTGTAAACACACAAGGACCGTCTTTAGGCATTGGGTCTTTAATGGCTGCTACTTCTATACTTTCAATATAAATAAGTTCATCGGTAGGATAGTGGGCAGGGGCTAAAATGCGATAAGGCTTTTTCGCTCTAATTTCAATCGTACCAAAACCGGCATCGGTAAGCATTTTTACATATTCTGCCATGGGTAGGCTTCCGCTTAGGCAAAGTGCCCTTAATTGTTCGTCATTACGGAGTTCTTCATTCATCGGTTGTTCACAAATAGGGTCGCTCATTACCAATCTTCCGTGAGGTTTTAAAACCCGGTACATTTCTGCAATGGCTTTTTTCAATTCTTCAGTTTTAAAAATATTGAACAAGCAGTTTTGTGCCGCCACATCAATTGAATTATCTTCTACCGGTAAATGAAGTGCGTCACCTTTTTTTAGTTCTACAAATTCTGAGTTGAACCACGGATTGGTTGCTTCAGCTTCTTTGAAATTTTTTCGACTCGCTTCGAGCATTTCATCAACGACATCTACTCCAATCACTCCATTTTTCTGTCTGGAGAAATAGGCAAATTGTAAGAGTTCCATTCCGCCACCAACACCTACATACAATATGTTGGGTTGGTTCACCAAGTCACGGGGATGTACAGTGCTTCCACAACCATAATTCATCTCCTGCATAATTTTAGGGATTTTTAAACCCGGCAATTCCCAAACAGGATTCGTCGTGCAACAGAGTCCTACATTGGGCGTTTCTGCGGCCTCTTTATAAACATTTTTGGTAGTTTCTAAATAGCTCATGAAATTTCAATTTCTCTAATTAAATCTTTAAATAAGATGATCATTTGCGGTTCGGCTTGTTCTGCCATAGCGATAATCTCTTTTACATTCACGGGTTGTAAATTATCGGGATCACCTTCATCGGTTAATACAGAAACGGCAGCCACCGGTAATTTTAAATGATTGGCAACAATAATTTCCGGTACGGTACTCATTCCAACAGCATCTGCTCCCATTGTTCGAAGCATTCTGTATTCTGCCCGGGTTTCTAATTGGGGTCCTAAGACAGAAGCATACACTCCTTTGTTTAATTTTAAATCGTGTTTTTGGGCGATGCTTTCAATTTTTTGGGTCATTTGTTGATCGTAAGGACAGCTCATATCTACAAAACGTTCCCCGTATTGAGAAACGCCTTTAAAGGCTAAAGGAGAACCACCCAATAAATTAATATGGTCGTCAATGAGCATTATTTCCCCTTTTTTAAATTTAGGGTTAATAGCCCCCGCCGCATTAGAAACCAACAGTTTTTTAATTCCCAAACGGTGCATAATCCTTACTGGGAAAGTGACATCTTGTAAACTGTAGCCTTCATATAAATGAAAGCGACCTTGCATAATCACTACTTTTTTGCCTTCTAATTCGCCATAAATTAAATGACCTTTGTGAAATTCTACGGTCGCTGTAGGAAAGTTGGGAATATGGTTATAGCTAACTTCTTCTATAATTTTTACTTCTTGTAAAAGCTTGCCTAAACCAGTTCCTAAAATAATTCCGACTTCAGGAGCTTTAAATCCTTTATTTTTTAAATATTTTACCGTTTGTTCTATGTATCTCATAATTTTAAATATTGTTGAAAAACACTAATGCCTTTAATATCTTCAAAAGTGTCGATGTCGTTTTTGGTTGCTAACAAAGTTACTTTTTTACTTTTTAAATCTGCTAACGTATCTTGAAGAACAGTAGCTGTACTCCATTTTTTTTGCTGAAAAATTTCAGGAATAAACGATTTCATTCCCAATAAATAATATCCGCCGTCTTTGGCCGGACCAATCACCACTTCATGAGTGTCTAAATTTTGAAAAGCTTCTTCGATAGTTTCTGAATGTAAATCGTATAAATCGCTTCCAATAATAATTACTTTTTGGTAGCCTTCTTGAAAAGCTTCTGCAAAAGCGTTACTCATTCTTATTCCTAAATCTTTTCCTTGTTGAAGTTTTTTCTGAAATAAGTTTGAATCGAAATCATCCTCCTGAATAATTTCTTTTGAATAGAAAACCTGTTTGTCTGAATTTACTTGATGTGAAACGCTAGCGGTGTGTTGTAATAAATGTTTATAGATGGATAAAGCAGCTTCATCACCAATACTTTTCGCTAAGCGGGTTTTGCATTTGCCCAATTCGGGATTTTTGGTGAAGATGAGCAATAGGTTTTTATTTTTCATTCGTAAACTTTTTCGGCATTATGGAGCCATTTTCCCCAACGTTTATTAAAAGCGTGGACTTTTTCGGTGATTTGTTCTTGGTTGTTGAAAACCGGATAACCTTTATTTTTCCATTCGAAAATGCCTCCGTAAAGGTTTTGAATATTATTATAGCCTAATTTTTTAAGTTGTTCTCCAATTTTTTCAGACCGAATCCCTAAGGAACAATAAACAACAATAGGAGTTTCTTTATTTTTTATTTGTTGCTGAATTTCTTCCGCAGAAAAATTTTTATATCCTACCCATAAGGCATTTTGAAGATGACTGATATGGAACTCTTCCCATTCGCGGGCATCTAATAACAGAAAGTTTTGTTGATGGGCCTTTAATTGTTCTACTGAAATAAAGGGAATGGAATGTTTGGTACTTCGCTCTAAAAGATTGTTTAACGAATCTTGCGAGTAACTTATAAAAGTGATGAAGAATAAGATATTGATAAAAAACCTCATTACGCCACCGATCCTTGACAACTACTTCCTGCACCGGCTGTACAACCATAACAATGTTGTGAGGTGATAATATTTCTGTTTTCTAAAACAGCTTCGTCGTAATTGCTAATGTGTTTAATCTTACTGGCTACTTTGAGCTCTAACATTTGGTTAAAATCACAATCATAGAGCCAACCATCCCAACTTATGGAAAGTGTATTTCTGCACATGACGTTTTTCACGGCAGTAGGATTGTAGGCGTTTACCAATTCATACATATAATCTTCGTAATTTTCTGAAGCGATGAGGTATTCTAAAAACCGACTAATGGGTAGATTGGTAATGGCAAAAAGATTATTGAATTCAATTTGAAAATCTTCCCAAAGCGCTTTTTTAAAATCACTTTCCATGGCTTCTTGATTGGTGGGTAAAAAAGCTCCGGAAGGGTTGTACACCAAATCCAGTTTTAGTCCGCTGCCTTCTTTTCCGTAACCTACTTCATTCAGCATTTTTAATGCTTTGATAGATTTATCGAAAACGCCTTCCCCCCGTTGTTGATCTGTTTTTTCCCTTTTATAAAAAGGTAAGGAAGAAACTACATGAACATTGTGTTTCTTAAAAAATTCAGGTAAATCGTAATACTTTTTATTGGCGACGATAATGGTGAGGTTCGAGCGAACGATAAAATCGTTGATTCCTGCTTTGGAAGCTTCTTCTACAAACCAACGGAAATTAGGGTTCATTTCCGGAGCTCCTCCAGTTAAATCTAAGGTGTGTGCTCCGGTTTTTTTAATCGCCTCTAGACAATGCTGCATGGTCTCTACTGTCATAATTTCTTTTCGGTCGGGACCGGCATCTACATGACAATGCGAACAAACCTGATTGCACATATACCCTAAGTTAAGTTGAAGTATTTCTAATTTTTTTGGTTGGAGGGGTGCGCTATCAGATTTTTCCAATTTGTTTTTAAAGGTAGGGAGCTCTCCTTCTGCAAATAATCCATCGTTTAAAAACTCCAATTGTTTTGCAGGATTGGATAATTCATTATTTCTAGCAGAGAGAGATTTGGTACTCATAAAATGATGTATTTTGGTTGAGATATGTAACGAAAAAAGGAGCTTTTCAGTTTTAAGTTACATCGATAGTTTTTTGTATTTATTCATCATTTGTACGCCGTGAACAAGGGTGGCGCCACTTTCTATGGCCGCTCCTGCGTGCACGGCCTCCATCATTTCTTCTTTTGTAATACCACGCTGCAAACCATCTTTGGTGTAGGCATCAATACAGTAGGGACATTTTACCACGTGGGAAACCGCTAACGCAATGAGTGATTTTTCTCGGGCAGAAAGTTTTCCTTCTTCAAAAACCTTTCCGTAATAATCAAAAAACTTTTCTCCAAGTTCTTTGCTCCATTCTGTGATTTCACCAAATTTTCTTAGATCTGCGGGGTCATAATATGATTTTGACATAATTTGCTTTTAATTTAAATGTATTGATAATGTGTTAATTTAATGCTTAATTTTTCTTAATTATTGTATAAAATATTAATAACAGGGAGTAGTATATCATAAATACCTTACTTTAAACTTGCTTAATTTGATAGTTTATTTAAATTTATAGAAATCAACCAAGTTCTTAGATGAAATTAAGGGATAACCAAAAATTCAATAATTGGTTTTATAACCATCCAAAGCTCGTTTCAGCATGTGCTTTTAGTGTGGTATTTTTTCTTTCCTTACTTATTTTTATAAAAGATTACACTATTTATAATGAAAAAGAAGAACAAGAGAAAGAGAACATTTTGTATAATGTTGAATCTAACATTGACCAAATTTTAAAAAGTGGTTATGTTACGACCCTCTCTTTGGCATTAACTATTGATAATAGTGGTCATCCCAAAAATTTCGAAAATGTTGCTAAGAAACTTATAGAGACCAATACGTATATTGATGGGGTTGAATTAGTTCGCGGTGGTGTGGTAAAATATGTTTATCCCTATGAGGAAAATAAAGCGGCAATTGGACTAAATATTTTAGAATATGAATATTCTAGAATAGAAGCTTACAAAGCTATTGAAAATAGGAAAATGCATTTTGCAGGTCCTTTAAATTTAAAACAAGGGGGAGAAGGGATTATAGGTAGGCTTCCTATTTTTATAAATAATGAATTTTGGGGGTTTTCTGTAGTGATCATTAAAATGGATACTTTTTTAAAGTATTCAGGCATTCAAGAATTAGAAGAAAAAGGGCTCAATTATAGATTTACGAAAATAAATCCAACTACAAGAAAAAGGAAGATTTTTACGGATGGTAATGATGATTTTGATTTTGAAAAAGCCACAAAAGTATATTTTGAAGAGGCTGATTGGGAAATTTACCTTTTAATGGACAGTGATTATGAGGCTTATATTTCTGCTTTACCATTTTTGATTTTTGGATTAGTGTTATCCTGCTTATTTGCTTTTTCGGTTTTTCTAATTTTAAAAAAACCAGCCCAGTTAAAACGGCACATTAAACTTCAAGCCCGAAAGTTACTGCATTCTGAAGTAAAATATAGAGCAATTTTTAAAGAAGCTGGTTTAGGAATTGTTCATATAGATGAAAATGAAGGAGTGTTAGAGGTAAACTCTCGATTTTTAGAAATGACGGGATATACTTTTTATGAAATTTCCAGAATGAAATTTTCAAATTTGATTAGTCTAAAAGGTAGCTCGTTTCAAAAGATACTTAATCATGAAAAGTTTGAAGCAAAGCTTAGTACCAAAAATAATTCTGAAAAACATATTAGAATCACCAATTCAACCTTAAGCTTAAACTTAAAGAAAACACATATTTTATTTATAGAAGATATTACCAAAAGAAAACTGGCAGAAAATAAACTTAAACATTTGCAAAGTAGAATGCAAATGGCTATTAGGGTTTCCAGACTTGGATATTGGGAGTGGGAATTAGAAACCGATAAAATTACCTGGTCAGATAGGATGTATGAAATTTTTAATTTTGGTAAAGAACAAAACCTCAATTCACATCTAATCGTTCAAAAAGTCCATCCCGACGATAAAAAGCTTTACAAGCGACAGATAAAAAAAATTCTAGAGACTAAAAAAGGTTCTACTTTTGAAACACGCATTACAAGAAATAAAGACGGAAAAGAAGAAGTTTTACATATTTTGGGTAGGGTAGAATGCGAAGAAGAAAATGGGAAGCTTCATAAGATTAAAGGTACGCTGGTAGATGTTACAGAAAAAAGACAAGCATTGATTAACCTACAACACTCTCACCAGATGGTGGTAGAACAAAACGAGAGGTTACTCAACTTCTCTTATATCGTTTCGCATAATTTAAGATCACATTCCAGTAATATACAAGGTTTAGTCACACACTTAAAAGAGGTAGATTCAGAGGAGGAGATGCGGGAAATGCTCCAACTTATAGAAGATGTTGCTATTTCGTTAAACGAGACCTTAAAAGATTTAAATGAAGTAGTTCACATTCATAAAAATTCGAACGGCATTATTAGTGATTTAACTTTATATGATTTTATAAATAGAGTCATAAAAATACTTCATAGAGAAATAAAAATTAACGATATAGACCTTCGTGTAAATGTGCCTCAAGATAAAAAGGTGTGGTTTAATTCTGCCTATTTACAAAGTGTTCTGTTAAATATTATGTCTAATGCGGTAAAATATAGAGACCCTGATAAAAAATCTGAGATAAAAATTACCTTTAGCGAAGATGAAAAATTTAAGATATTAGAAATTAGTGATAATGGTATAGGGATAGACTTAGAGACAAACAAAAGCAATTTATTTGGGATGTATAAAACGTTTACCGATTTTAAAAATTCCCGGGGGATTGGTTTGTTTGTAACCAATAATCAAATGCAGGCAATGGGAGGGAAAATAGAAGTGAGCAGTGAAATAAATATAGGTTCTACCTTTACCCTTTATTTTAAGAAATAGTTATGGAGATTTGTATAGTAGATGATGATAAAGTTTACCAACTTCTTATGAAGAAGATAATTAAAAAAATAGATCCCTCTATTTCTATTAAGGCTTTTTATAATGGAGAAGATGCCTATGAATATTATAAAAAGACCAGATGTGATTGCCATGTGCTTTTACTCGACATCAACATGCCACAAATGGATGGATGGGAATTTTTAAAACGCTTAAATGATGAACAAATAGAAATTTCACAAATATATTTAGCAACCTCTTCTATTGCCTATTCAGATATAGAAAAAGCTAAAGAATATAAAAGCGTAAAAGGATATCTCACCAAACCAATTACAAAAGATAAAATAATAGAAATAACCCAACAAAGTTGAGCTAGTTTCTATTATTTTAATAGATTCAAAGTTGTATTACTTCGCTAAGTACCCACCATCAAGAGGGTAATATGCTCCAGTAGCAAAAGAAGCTTTATCGCTGGCAAGCCATAAAAATAATTCGGCTACCTCATGAGGTCTGCCTAATCTTCCCATTGGGTGCATCTCCGCCAAAGAATTATAAGCCTCTTCAGAAAGGGAATCTTTTACCAGTGGGGTTTCAATAAAAGCGGGCCCCACCGCATTTACACGAACCCCGGTTTTCCCATATTCTATTCCAGCATTTTTGGTAAGACCTACCACGCCATGTTTTGCAGCAACATACGCACAACTATTGGCAAAACCCACTTGTCCTAAAATGGAAGCAACATTAATAATACTTCCTTTTCCTGCTTTTTCCATTTCGGGTAATTGATAGCGCATTCCGTAAAATACACCCGATAGGTTAATGCTTATCACTTTATCCCAATCATCAATAGGATAGTTTCCTATCGGTTCAGCGGGTCCTCCAATTCCTGCATTGTTAACAGCAATGTCTAGCTTTCCGAATTTTTCAATTGATTTCTGAACAGTCATTTCAGAATCTTTTGGCTTTGAAGTATCTGCCTTTATGAATATTGCTTCTCCACCATTGGATTCAATTTCTTTTACTACACTAGTTCCGTGCTCTTCATTTATATCGGTTACTATAATTTTAGCACCGTGTTCAGCGAATAATAAGGCCGTACTTTTACCAATGCCTGAACCAGCTCCGGTGATTAAGGCAACTTTGTCTTCTAAAGTTTTCATTTTTTGATTTAAATTTAATTAATAATCAGATGCTTAATGATGAGGAATGTCATTTCTATTCATCAACGTTTAGAATAATTTTACCAATATGGCTACTGCTTTCCATTAATTGATGAGCTTCTCCGGCTTTTTCTAACGGAAAAGTTTTTTCTATAAAAGGCTTTATTTGTTTGTCTTTAAATAAAGGCCATACCGTGGTTTCAACTTCTTTAGCAATTTTAGCTTTTACGTTAATGGGTTGAGGTTTTAGAAGGCTTCCGGTTAAGATGAGGTTTTTCGAGATTATTTGCCATAAATCAATAGTTACTTTTGCAGATTTCATAGCATTAATGTTTACTAATCTCCCTTTAGATTGAAGTAATTCTAAGTTTTTATTTGTGTAGTCACCACCGACCATATCTAAAATCACATCCAGCTTTTCTTCTTTTAGAATTTCTGAAAAAGCTTCTTTTTTATAATGAATAGCTTTGGAAACTCCGATTTTCTTTAAAAAATCTATTTTTTCTGAAGAACCTGCGGTAGCATAAGTAGTAATACCTAATGCTTGAGCGATTTGTAAACCCATCACTCCAATCCCACTTGTACCACCGTGAATAAGTAATTTTTCTCCTTTTGTAAGTTTTGCTTTTTGAAATAAATTGAACCAAACTGTAAAAATCACCTCCGGTAAAGAAGCTGCTTCAGCAAAACTTAAACCCTTGGGTATTGGTAAGCACAAGCGTTCATCTACACAAATATATTCAGCATAACCGCCGCCGGCAACGAGGGCACAAATTTTATCACCAACGTTCAACTTAGAATTTTTAGATTTAACCTCTTCAACAATCCCGGCAACTTCCAATCCCGGTATTTGAGCAGATGGCAAATCCTCACCATAAGCATCAGGGTTTTCACGGGTTAAAATATCACTTCGGTTTACCCCGGCAGCTTTTATTTTAACAAGAACTTCATTTTCTTTGGGAGCAGGCTTATCCGTTTTTTGTAGCTTTAAAACCTCAGGTCCGCCTGCTTCTGTAATAACTATTGCTTTCATAATTTCATATAAATGGGAATGTTTAGTTCCCCCTTATCTTAATTCTAGTTGATTAAGCTTTCATTCCGCCATCAACTACAAATGTTTGCCCTGTGGCATACGTATTGTCATCAGAAAATAAATAACAAACCATATGTGAAATATCTTCCGGAGTAGCATACCTTCCTAATGGGATGGTTGCGGTATAAGCTTCTTTTACTTCATTACCGTGACCGGGATTTACACCTTCTTCTATAGAACGCATCATACGATTATCGACAGTGCCTGGGTTCACCGTGTTCACACGAATATTACGTTCTGCTAATTCTAAAGCCGCAGTTCGCATAATTCCAATTACAGCATGCTTAGTGGTAATGTAAGGTACCATATTTGGAGATCCTTGTAAGCCGGCAACAGATGATGTAATTACAATACTTCCGCCATCTTTAATTTCCGGAATTACGTATTTCATACCTAAATAAGTTCCTTTTATATTTACGGCGACTACTTTATCAAAGACATCATCGGGATATTCATGCATGGGGGCAACTTTACCTTCTATCCCTGCATTATTAAAGAAACAGTCTATTTTTCCATAACGCTCAATACAAGTAGCTACATACTTTTTAACGTCTTCTGCTTTTGTTACATCTGCTACTACATAAGAAATTTCTAAATTTTCTTTTTTAGCTTCTGCTTCTTTTTCTTTTAAGGCTTTTTCATCAATATCTACTAATAAAACTTGAGCTCCTTTTTGGGCCAATTCTTTAGCAGTAACAAAACCTATACTTCCTGAACCACCGGTAATAATGATGGATTTATCTTTAAACTTACTCATAATATGTTTTTTTATTAAAGTTACTATTATTGCTTCATTTCGAGTCTTAATAAAAAGCTATAATTGTATTAATGTTTTAAATTATGGGAATTGGCGAATTTTATTTAAAGTAAAATTTTGAAAAATCAGTAAAATTGGATTTAAATGAATTTTTCATTTTTTGAAGAGTAGTTTATTGCAGATAGTACAAATGTTTAGAAAAGCACATTTAAGAAGACTTCCTTCTAAACTTTTTCATTTATATTAGTTTATTCAACATTTAAAATCAGCTTCTAAGGAAGAAGTTGATGATTTATTAATTTTTATAAAATGTAACTTTATGTGCGGAATTGTTTGCGCTTTCGATTTAAAGGAAGCTTCTGAAACGTTACGACCTCAGTTACTGGAAATGGCGAAATGTATTCGTCACCGTGGTCCAGATTGGAGCGGTGTGTACAGTAACGAGAAGGCCATTATGGCGCACGAGCGCTTGGCAATTGTAGATCCCACTTCGGGAAAACAACCTTTGTTGTCTGAAGATGGTAATTTGGTACTTGCTGCCAATGGTGAAATTTATAATCACTTAACTCTACGAAATCAGCTAAATGGTAATTATAATTTTCAGACCAATTCTGACTGTGAAATTATACTCGCATTGTATAAAGAAAAAGGAGCGAAATTCTTAGATGAATTGAATGGTATTTTCGGCTTTGCACTTTACGATGTAGAAACAGATGAATACCTTATTGCACGTGACCATATGGGGATTATCCCATTATATATTGGTTGGGATGAAAACGGAACCTTCTATGTAGCTTCAGAATTAAAAGCTTTGGAAGGAAAATGCATGAAGATCGAATTGTTCCCTCCCGGGCATTATTTATCAAGTAAAGAAGAAGGTTTTCAACGTTGGTATCAGCGTGATTGGATGGAATACGAAAATGTAAAAGGCAATGAAACGAGTATCGAAGAATTGCAGGAAGCTTTGGAGAAAGCTGTTCACCGTCAATTAATGAGTGACGTTCCTTATGGCGTGTTGTTGTCCGGAGGTTTAGACTCTTCCATTACTTCTGCCTTAGCAAAAAAGTATGCACAAAAGCGTATTGAAAGTCAAGATAAAGATGAAGCTTGGTGGCCACGTTTACACTCTTTTGCTATTGGGTTAGAAGGTTCGCCAGATTTAGCGGCAGCCAAAAAAGTAGCCGATCATTTAGATACGGTGCATCACGAAATAAAATTTACGATTCAAGAAGGCTTAGATGCGATTAAAGATGTGATTTATCATTTAGAAACTTATGATGTAACTACAGTAAGAGCTTCTACGCCTATGTATTTAATGGCGCGTCATATCAAGTCAATGGGAATTAAAATGGTACTTTCCGGAGAAGGATCTGATGAGATTTTTGGAGGTTATCTGTACTTCCATAAGGCACCTAACGATAAAGAATTCCATGAAGAAACCGTTCGAAAGCTTGATAAATTGCATATGTATGATTGCTTACGCGCAAACAAATCGCTTTGTGCTTGGGGAATTGAAGGGCGTGTACCATTTTTAGATAAAGAATTTATGGATGTGGCCATGAGGTTAAATCCGAAAGACAAAATGATCAATGGTGAACGTATCGAAAAATGGGTCTTGCGTAAAGCTTTTGAAGACTATTTGCCGGAAAGCGTAGCTTGGCGACAAAAGGAGCAATTTTCTGATGGAGTTGGTTACAGTTGGATCGATACCTTAAAAGAAATGGTAAATGAAAAAGTGAGCGATGAGCAATTAGCTAATGCGCACTTTAAATTTCCCATTCAGCCACCGAGCAGTAAAGAAGAATATTATTACCGTTCTATTTTTGCAGAACATTTCCCTAGTGATGCTGCCGCATTATCGGTGCCTTCGGTTCCATCGATTGCTTGTAGTACACCAACCGCTTTGGAGTGGGACGAGTCTTTTAAAAATATGAACGATCCATCCGGTAGGGCTGTGGCGAATATTCATAGTGATGCTTACAAAAAAGATCAGCCTGTAGGCTAAGCTTCACAAATTTATAAAATGAAAAACCCTGAAAGTTTTAGCTTTCTGGGTTTTTTATACTATTTAAATAAAACAGCCAAACTTATTTAGCTTTTAATGTTTCTTTTGTGGGTCATTTTTCAATCTAACTACTCTTCGGAACTATAAAAATGCAAGTCACCAAAATCGAAACTAAAGTCGGTAACAGGAGCGATAGGTTTCATTTTAGCCTCTACTGCTTGTCCTTCTTCGTTTAAGGAAAACAATACAAATACATCGGCATCAAAACTGCGATTATCCCATTTGGCAACATAAGTGGTTAGATTGTACGGAAGTAATACTCCTTTTAATTGCGTAGAACGTTCACAGGTAATCCTAAGTTCATCGCCTTGTTCTTCAATCGTGATATCGCCAAACCAATCATCTTCGTAAGTTCCGGTAATTTGTGAAGCTTCCAGCGCAGTTTTTTTCTCCATTTCTTCAACTTGTTGGTAAACCGCTTTTTTAATGCTATCGTTATAAGAAATCCATTTTTCATTTTTCTTACCGTATTTTTCTACCCAATTTCGATTTTCGTATCCTAAATAACTATCTTTAATCGTATTGGTAATCGAGCTAAATGCACTTCCCAACATTTGATTGGTAAGTACCACAATTCCTAATTCTAATTCGGGAATCATGGTGAATTGAGTAACTGTTCCCAATAATCCTCCGGTATGGGTAACTTGTTTGTAACCGCCTTTTACATCACTCACAAACCAACCTAAGGAATAACCAGAAAAATGCGTGTTATAATCATTGTCTTTTCGCACAGGAAGTGGATTTTGTAATTGCCATAAATTGTACATTTGTTCTTTGCTTAATAAACGTTCTCCATCTTTGGTAACGGCATCATTCATTAAAAACTCAGCCCAGGTAAGCATATCAGAAACATTGCTCATAATTCCACCGGCAGGATTCGCAAGTTCGTTCCAATCGTGCGGAATTTGAATCACTTTGCCTTCGGTTCTGGTATGCGCATCAATAATATTCGATTTGTCGGTTAACCGCTTGTAAGAAGCTTTGCTGTCTTTCATTCCAACAGGTCTCATAATGCGTTGCTCCACAAATACTTCCCAAGTTAATCCACTAACACGGCGAATCACTTCCCCGGCGATGATAAACATGTTATTGTTGTATTTAAATGAACTGCGGTAAGCACTTTTCTTGTCTTGCTTGCTCATATTGGCAATCACATCGTCAACGGTAAAATCGCTTCCTTCAGGAAAAAACATCAAATCACCGGCACCAAGTCCTAAACCACTTCGGTGGGTGACTAAATCACGAATGGTGAATTCTTCAGTAACAAAAGCATCAGGCATTTGAAATTCAGGAATGTATTTTCGCACTTTATCGTCCCAATCCATTTTTCCTTCATCTACTAGCATCGCTAATGAAAAACAAGTAAAACCTTTACTGTTAGAAGCAATACCCACTAGGGTTTCTTTGGTCATCGGTTGGTTGTTTTTAAGAGAACGAACGCCATGACCTTCTGCATAAACAATTTCACCATCTTTAATGATCCCTACCGAAATACCGGGAACATCAAAAGTTTCTATAGAATTTTGAATGACTTTATCGAGTTTGCGATTTTTAATCTGTGCTGAAAGACTTATGGAAATAAGAATACCAAAAAGAAAAAGGAAGTTTGTTTTTTTCATGAAAGTGTAAATTGAATAATTTGTTTTAAAAGCTATTTAAAATAAAATAAATACGTCAACCTGAACTGTCCCTCTAGCGGAGTCGAAGTGTTGTTTAAGGTTCTTATCGTAAAAGGATGTGATTCTGAAATAAATTCAGAATGACGCTTTTTTTATCTTGAAATTATATTTTTGCGTTATGCAAGAATATATCTCCTACAAAAATATACAAATTGCTTTTACTGTTGAAGGTAAAGGTAAAACAATCGTTTTATTACACGGATTTTTAGAAAGTTCTTCCATTTGGAAAAATATAGTTTCGGCTTTTAAAGAAACCCATCAAGTTATTACGATCGATCTACTTGGACATGGAAAAACCGATAAGTTGGGGTATATCCATTCCATGGAAACCATGGCAGAAACGGTAAATGCAGTTTTAGCTGAAATGAAAGTTGAAAAGGCTTCGTTTATTGGCCATTCTATGGGAGGCTATGTGGTGTTGGCCTTTGCTGAAAAATTTCCGCAGAAAATAGAAAAATTAATTTTATTGAATTCGACTACGGTAGCCGATTCTGAAGAGCGAAAAGAAAATCGGGATCGCGCCAAACGTTTGGTAAAGCAAAATAAACAAGCCTTTATAAGTATGGCTATTAAAAACCTGTTTACCGATGCTAACCGCAATAAATTAAGAAATGAAATTCATGTTTTGGTAGAAGAAGCCATTCAGCTTCCGGAAGAGAACATCATCGCTTCTGTGGAAGGTTTAAAAAACCGAAAAGACAGAACAGCTATTCTTCAACAATATTCAGGCAAAAAAGTAATTATTGCAGGTAAAAACGATCCGGTGGTGCCTTTTACAGAGATTCAAGCTATCGCAGAAAAAACAAATTCAACCTTTATTTGTTTTGAAGGCGGACATATGAGTTATCTAGAAAACCAAGAGGAATTGACAGAAGAATTGAAAAAGATTCTTTAAATAAAAAAGACTGCCCTAAGACAGTCTTTTCAGCAAGCATTTACTTCAAATAAATTAAGCAATAGTTGGTGTTAGCTTAAAGACGTAATCATTAAGCATTTTTAGGGTTTGGGGTTTATCTTCGGTGCTTACAAGTAAAGAAATATTATTATTGCTACCGCCATAAGCAATCATTCTTACATTTACATCTTGTAAAATTTGAAATAATTGCGGGGTGGTTTCGTGATGAATAATATGATTACCCACTAAGCAAACGATACTTTTATTTTCTTCCACTTCTACTTGGGCAAATTTTAGTAATTCTGAAGTGATTTCATTCAAGTAGGTTTTATCATCGATAGTTAAGGAAACGGCAATTTCTGAAGTGGTAATCATATCGATGGCTGTTTCGTATTTTTCAAAAATCTCAAATACTTTTTTTAGAAATCCATGCGCCAACAGCATTCGCTCAGATTTAATTTTAATAGCGGTAATTTCATCTTTAGCAGCAATAGCTTTGATGCCTTCACCTATGATTTGATTAGAAATTAAAGTTCCTTCAGCTTCCGGTAAATTAGTGTTTTTTAAACGTACGGGTATAGCTAGGTTTCTAACCGGTAATATGGTTTGTGGGTGAAGTATTTTAGCTCCGAAATAAGCTAGTTCAGCAGCTTCGTCAAACGAAAGTTGTGCAATAGATTTGGTGTTGTGCACGATTCGGGGGTCGTTATTATGAAATCCATCGATATCTGTCCAAATCTGTACTTCCTCCGCCCTGATTGCCGCGCCGATAATGCTTGCCGTATAATCACTGCCACCGCGTTTAAGGTTGCTTATGTTTCCTTCGTTACTTAAGCAAATAAAACCTTGGGTAATGTAAATTTGTTGATTGGGATTTTCTTTTAAAATTCGGTTAAGGTTCTGTTGAATATAGAAGTAATCAGGTTCTTTTTCTTTATCTATTCGCATAAAATCCAGTGCAGGAATCAATGAAGAAGCCACTCCTTGTTCTTGCAAAAAGTGATTCACCAAATAGGTTGAAAAAAGTTCTCCTTGAGCAACAATTTCATTGTAATTACTAATTTGCTGTTCTACAAAATACTGAAGTTGTTGAGAAAGGGAATAAATATACTTTTTGATGGTTTCGGTTCTCTCTTCACCTTTGATTAAACCGGAAACCGCCGCTAAATATTTTTGTTCTAATTGGTAAATGAGAGCTCTACTTTCTTCAACTTGATTGGTTTTTATATGCTGAGAAAGTTCTACTAACTTGTTGGTGCTACCACTCATTGCAGATAGAACCACAATCTTGGGCTCCCCATCGTTAATAATTTCTTTTACATTTTGAATATTGGCAATGCTTCCTACTGAAGTTCCTCCAAATTTTAAAACTTTCATTTTTAGTTTAATTTTTACCGAATGTAATTGAGTGGGAATGGTTTACCTTAAAAATGTGTAAATTTTACTAAATTTACACAAGAAGTTAAATAATTAACAAAATGAAAACCGTAGCTCAGAGTGTAGAACAGATTTTAAAAACGCAACCTTTTTTAGAAGATGCTTTACAGCGAAATATTATCAATTTTAGCGCATTGGCTGAAGAATTACAAGATGAAATTTCAGTAATTTTAAAAAAACCGGTAAAGACAGGTGCCATTATGATGGCTTTACGAAGGTATAAAGTTCCGGTAGGGGTGAGTAACAATATAAAAGTAAAAAAAGCTTTTCAAAGATTGGGAGATATTACGGTACGCTCCAATATTTCTGCTTTTACCTTTAAAAATACCAGTACCTTGGTGACTTGCCACGGGAAACTACTGACTTATGTTTCTGATAATACCCATTTGTTTTATGCCTTTACCCGCGGAATTTTAGAAAGTAATATTATGATTTCCGGATCGGAGACTGCTAAAGTGAATTCTTTTTTTAAAGAAGAGAATTTGATTATTCAAAGAGAAGGTTTAGCTGCGGTGAGTGTACAATTACCACAGGATAATGTAAAAGTAGCCGGTTTGTACTATCAGCTTTTTAAACACCTGGCTTGGCAAAATATTGCTTTGTATGAAGTGGTTTCTACCACGAACGAGTTTACGGTTTTAGTAGAAGAAGATTTAGTAGAACAGGCCTTTGCAGCAATTAAGAATTTGAAGAAATAAAAAATCCCACTTTACAGCAGGACTTTATTTATAAATAATACTCTTAAATTCTATTCTTCATCTTTTGCATCATCAAAAGAATTCCATCCACGAGATTGTATAGGTAATTTTTGGTTAGCTCGGGTGATGAGGTGCATTCCTTCTTTTTCTTCCGTCATATGACCGATGACCGTTAAATGAGGATTGCCTTTTATTTTGTCGTAATCTTTTTGATCGATCGTGAATAAAAGTTCATAATCTTCTCCGCCACTTAAAGCCACCATCGTACTATCGATATTAAACTCTTCACAAACAGAAATTACTGTCGGATCTAGCGGTATTTTCTCTTCAAAAATATTGGCACCCACTTTTGAATTCTTACAAAGATGAATCACTTCCGAAGAAAGTCCATCGCTAATGTCGATCATCGAAGTTGGTTGTACTTCTAAAGCGTTAAATAATTCAGGAATATCTTTTCGAGCTTCCGGTTTTAGTTGTCGTTCAACAATATAAGTGTAAGCGTCTAAATCGGGTTGTGCGTTTGGGTTGGCTTTAAACACTTGCTTCTCGCGTTCTAAAACCTGTAATCCCATATACGCTGCTCCTAAATCACCCGAAACCACTAATAAATCATTTGGTTTTGCTCCGCTTCTCGTAGTGATTTTTTCTGGTGTAGCTTTTCCCAGTGCGGTAATACTAATCATTAATCCGGAAGTAGAAGAAGTTGTGTCACCGCCCACTACATCTACTTTGTAAATTTCAGCGGCTAATTGAATTCCGGCATATAATTCTTCCAAAGCTTCAACAGGAAATCTATTGGAAGCCGCAATAGAAACTGTAATTTGAGTAGCTTCAGCATTCATCGCATACACATCAGAAAGGTTCACCATCACAGCTTTGTAGCCTAAATGCTTTAAAGGCATAAATGATAAATCAAAATGCACGCCTTCTACCAAAAGGTCGGTAGTGACTACAGTTTGGTCTCCTTCAAAATTTAGAACTGCGGCATCGTCGCCAATTCCTATTTTAGTGGATGGTTGATTGATGGTTAAGTAGCGAGTGAGGTGATCTATTAATCCAAATTCACCTAATTCAGATAAGTCAGTTTTACTTTCTTTATTATCAAACATAGTCTTTCAGCTTTCAAATTGCAAAGCTACGTTATTTTATGTGGAAATATGAACTTTTAAGTAGTTAGGAAGTTTTCAGAAATCGAATTTTAAAGAATTATTAATAGTAGATATTCGTCAGTTTTATGGATGATTTTCGACAAATGTACTGGATGAATGCCGATCTGTTTTGGATAATCTATCTATAACATTTCGTGATAATTTTATAAATTAGAATAATCTTTACTTATATGGTATTCACAAGACTAAATGGTATATTTGCAAAATAAGAAAAAACGTTATGATAAAAGTAAGTGACGATGCAAGAAAGAAACTAGCTCAGTTAATGACTGAAGAAGGTTTTGATGCGGTGCAAGATTATGTGCGTGTGGGAGTTAAGAGCGGAGGTTGTTCCGGTCTTTCTTACGATTTAAAATTTGATAAAGAACAAGTTGAAGAAGATAAACTTTTTGAAGATAACCAAATAAAAATATTGGTAGATAAACGCAGCTTTTTATACTTGGTGGGAACCATATTGGAATATTCCGGAGGTTTAAATGGAAAAGGATTTGTGTTTAACAATCCAAATGCGCAAAGAACATGTGGCTGCGGAGAAAGTTTTTCGCTTTAAAAAATGAAAGCATAAATTCAAACAATTTTGAATTTTAACTATTGAATTGAAAAAGAAATTATGGCATATACTGAAGATGATTTAAAGAAAGAGCTCGAAACCAAAGAGTATGAGTATGGATTTTATACCGATATAGAATCTGATACCTTTCCCGTTGGTTTGAATGAAGATATCGTGAGGGCAATTTCTAAGAAGAAAAATGAGCCTGAGTGGATGACCGAATGGCGTTTGGAAGCTTTTCGGGTGTGGAAAGAAATGGAAGAACCTGATTGGGCCAATGTAAATTATCCAAAACCAGATTTTCAAAATATATCTTATTATTCGGCACCTAATAAAAAACCGAAATACGATAGTTTAGATGAGGTTGATCCCGAGTTGTTAGATACGTTTAAAAAACTTGGAATTTCTTTAGATGAACAGAAAAAGCTTGCCGGTGTTGCCGTAGATGTCGTAATGGATTCTGTTTCGGTAACCACCACTTTTAAAAAGACATTGGCTGAAAAAGGAATTATCTTTTGTTCCATTTCAGAAGCAATTCAAGAACATCCTGAATTAGTTAAAAAATATTTAGGGACCGTGGTTCCGAAAACCGATAACTTCTATGCCGCTTTAAATTCAGCAGTATTTAGTGACGGTTCTTTTTGTTACATTCCAAAAGGCGTAAGATGCCCAATGGAACTTTCTACTTATTTCAGAATTAATCAAGCAGGAACTGGTCAGTTTGAAAGAACTTTGGTGGTAGCCGATAAAGAAAGCTATGTAAGTTATTTAGAAGGTTGTACCGCTCCTACGCGTGATGAAAATCAATTGCACGCAGCGGTAGTAGAGCTCATCGCCTTAGATGACGCAGAAATTAAATACAGCACTGTGCAGAACTGGTTTCCTGGAACTAAAGAAGGAAAAGGAGGAGTTTTCAATTTCGTGACCAAGCGAGGTTTATGCGAAGACAATGCAAAAATTAGTTGGACGCAGGTAGAAACAGGATCAGCTGTTACTTGGAAATATCCAAGCTGTGTGTTAAAAGGGAATAATTCCATCGGAGAATTTTACTCTATTGCAGTTACCAACAACTATCAGCAGGCAGATACCGGTACTAAAATGATTCACTTAGGGAAAAACACTAGGAGTACAATTATTTCCAAAGGTATTTCTGCCGGAAAATCACAAAACTCTTACCGCGGATTAGTTCAGATTAATAAACGAGCAGAGAACGCTAGAAACTTCTCACAATGTGATTCTTTATTAATGGGTAATAAATGTGGAGCACATACTTTCCCTTACATTGAAGTTAAAAACCAAAGCGCACAAGTAGAGCACGAGGCGACCACCAGTAAAATTGGAGAAGATCAAATTTTTTACTGTAACCAACGTGGGATAGATACCGAAAGGGCAATTGCTTTAATCGTTAATGGGTTTAGTAAAGAAGTATTAAATAAACTACCAATGGAGTTTGCCGTAGAAGCGCAAAAACTATTAGAAATATCATTAGAAGGTTCAGTAGGATAAAATTTAAAAAATGAAAAAAATCGTAATCGGCCTAATGGCAGTGGCAACCCTTATGGTGAGTTGCAAAAATGAAAGTAAAGATTCTGAAGCTACAGAAGAAAAAGCTGTGGAAACTGTAGAATTGCAAAACGCTATCAATAAAAAAGGAGAATTCACCTTGAGAGGAGAATTTATTTATACCGATGAAGCCGCTGTTTTAAAAGGAAACGATTTTATTTACGGAGTTCAATTGGATGAAAAAGCAAAAGAACTCGCAGAAAAGGTGAAGCCTTTAAAACGTGAAGATTACGATATGGTCCCGGTAATTTTAAAAGGGAAGGTAAAAAATAATCCAGATAAAGATGGTTGGGAAAAGATTGTAGAGATTAAAGAAATCATAAAAGTAGAAAAGCCTACTGCAGAACCTGCAATCAAAGTAAAAGGAGAATAAAGTTAAAAAGAAGATATGTTAAAGATAAAAAATTTGCACGCAAGTGTAGAGGGCAAAGAAATATTAAAAGGAATAAATTTAGAAATTAATCCCGGTGAAGTTCACGCAATTATGGGGCCTAATGGTTCTGGTAAAAGTACCTTGGCATCTGTTGTAGCGGGAAAAGAAGAATACGAGCAAACGGAAGGAGAAATCATTTTTGAAAATGAAGATATTTCAGAACTGGAAGCAGATGAAAGAGCACACAAAGGGGTATTCCTTTCTTTTCAGTATCCGGTAGAAATTCCTGGTGTTTCTGTCACTAACTTTATGAAAACTGCGATTAACGAAACCCGCAAAGCACAAGGCTTAGAAGAAATGCCTGCCAAAGACATGCTTCAGAAAATTCGTGAAAAATCTGCGCTGTTGGATATGGACAGAAAATTTTTGTCCCGTTCGCTTAACGAAGGATTTTCGGGCGGAGAGAAAAAACGTAACGAGATTTTTCAAATGGCTATGTTAGAGCCAAAGCTTTCCATTTTAGATGAAACCGATTCTGGGTTAGATATCGATGCGCTTAGAATTGTTTCTAACGGAGTTAATAAATTAAGAACTAAAGATAATGCGGTATTAGTGATTACTCACTACCAGCGTTTACTCAATTATATCGTGCCCGATTACGTTCACGTTTTACTAAATGGTAAAATTGTAAAATCAGGCGGAAAAGAATTGGCTCATAAATTAGAAGAGCAAGGTTACGATTGGTTAAAAGAAGAAGCCAAAGCGCTGTAAACTTCTTTTAGATTAATGTTGAATTGAATTAAAAAGTAACCCTATGGATTTAAAAGAAAAATTAATCTCTTCTTATTTTGCTTTTGAAGAGCAAGTAGATACCGATAGCGAAATACACGATATACGAAGCGAGGCCATTAAAAATTTTGAAACGGTAGGTTTCCCTTCAAGAAAAGATGAAGAATGGAAATATACTTCCCTCAAATCATTATTAAAGGAAGATTATAGCCTTTTTCCCAAGAAAGAAGATACGTTAGATTATAAAGACGTTAAACAATATTTAGCGAACGATATAGATTCCTATAACATTGTTTTTATCGATGGGATCTACTCCTCATATTTATCGCAAACCACGCACGATAAATTTGACGCATGCTTGATGTCTTCAGCGCTTTCCAAGCCAAAGTATAAAGCGATTATCGATAATTATTTCAATAAAATAGCCCCTAAAGGTTCAGGATTAAACAATTTGAATACTGCTTTTTCCAAAGAAGGAGCTTTTATTAATATTCCTAAAAATATAGCGGCAGATAAGCCTATTCAAATTATTAACCTATCTACCGGTAATGAATCAGCGTTGATGCTTCAGCCTAGAAATTTAGTAATTGTAGGGGAAAATTCGCAAGTTCAAATTATCGAGCGTCACCAAAGTTTAAACGATAATCCGGTATTTACCAATTCAGTAACCGAAATTTTTGCTGAAAAAAGAGCGATTGTCGATTATTACAAAATACAGAACGATAGAAAAACCGCTTCCTTAATCGATAATACTTTTGTAGAGCAACACCAAGAAAGTTTATGCTCAGTGCACACTTTTTCTTTCGGCGGAAAACTGGTAAGAAACAATTTAGAATTTTACCAAAAAGGAGAACGCATTGATTCTACGATGAAAGGAGTCACCATTATCGAAGGAAAACAACACGTAGACCATAATACATTAGTTCATCATATTGAGCCTAATTGTGAAAGTCATCAAGATTACAAAGGAATTTTTGATGAAAAATCTACAGGTGTTTTTAACGGAAAAGTTTACGTAGAAAAAGAAGCTCAGAAAACCAATGCTTTTCAAAGCAACAACAATATTTTGTTAACAGATCAGGCTACTTGTAACTCCAAGCCACAACTGGAAATTTTTGCTGACGATGTAGCTTGTAGCCACGGTTGTACCATAGGTCAGTTAGATAAAGACGCTTTATTTTATTTAAAAAGTCGCGGTATTCCTGCAAAAGAAGCAAAAGCACTGTTAATGTATGCTTTTGCCAACGATGTCTTGGAAAGTGTAAAAATACCCGAACTTAAAAAACGCGTGAATAAAATGATTGCAGAGAAGCTGAGTGTAAACTTAGGTTTTGATTTATAAATCAGTTTATGTTTATGAAAAAACTATTCAGCCTAGTTGTTTTAGTTTTTACTTTTACTAACCTAACCGCTCAAGAGTTTTCTTATGGAATTTTAGGAGGAGTTGATATGTACAGTATTTCTACCAAAGAAGGTGACTTTACTTCTAACCAAGATGGTCATTTGAATTTAAATATTGGTCTTTTTGGTAGTTATCGCTTTAACGAAAAGTTAAGTGTAAAACTTAATTTATTATTTAATTCCTCTGAAGAAAATTATCATGTTAATGTTAGAGAGTCTAGTGGAATAGGTGGTCCGTTTTATGCTTTTGATTATCTAGGAGATACTTATTATTTACTCTATAACCTTAGCTCTAATCAATCTCAAATATTGGAGTTGTCTGAAACAATGAATTTCGAACTTAAGCATAAAAAAAAACAAATTCATGTGTCGCCACTTTTAAAATATAATTTTTTAAGTAACCTTGGGAGTAATAACGAATTATACCTTTTAGGCGGTCCTAGAGTTTCTTTTTTATTAAGCGCTAATAGTGAATCAATGAAAGACACTTCTTGGCAATCAGGGGATAATCCTTTTGATAATGAAATAGATGATGAACTAGATGTAAAAGAATTTTACTCATCTGTTAATTTGGGTTTGCAATTAGGTGCAGGAATAAAATTTTTAAAACATTTCTCTTTTGAAGTGATAGGCGATTATGGCTTTACTAATATTCTAAAAGATAACGAAACCAGTGCCAAAACATTGGGTGTGTATGGTCTTTTGAATGTAGATATTTCAACTTTATTATAAAAACAACTCATTTATGAGTCACCAAATAGATATAGAAAAAATACGCGCAGATTTCCCCATACTTTCACGTAAAGTAAATGGGCATCCGCTGGTATATTTTGATAATGCAGCCACCTCACAAACCCCAAAAGCAGTCATTTACGCGATTGTAGAATATTACGAAGGCTACAACGCCAATATTCACCGTGGTGTACATAGTTTATCACAAGAAGCTACCGATGCTTACGAAGAAGCTAGAGAAACTATAAGAGCGCATTTTAATGCGGAGAAAAAAGAAGAAATCATCTTTACATCAGGCACCACACACGGAATTAACTTGGTGGCCAATGGTTTTGCTTCAGAATTAAAAGTAGGCGATGAGGTAATTGTTTCTGCTTTAGAGCATCACTCCAACATTGTTCCTTGGCAAATGCTTTGCGAAAAAACGGGAGCAACATTAAAAGTCATTCCAATGACAGAATCGGGTGAGTTGAATCTAGATGCTTACGAAGAATTACTTTCAGAGCATACAAAGTTGGTTTTTGTAAACCACGTTTCTAATGCTTTAGGAACAGTAAATGATATTGAAAGAATAATTACGAAAGCGCATCAAAAAGGAGCTGCCGTACTCATTGATGGAGCTCAAGCTGCACCACATATTAAAGCTGATGTTCAGGCCTTGGATGTCGATTTTTACGTAGTTTCGGGACATAAAATGTGCGGTCCAACCGGAGTAGGAGTGTTGTATGGGAAGGAAGAATGGTTAACGAAACTTCCGCCCTATCAAGGTGGAGGTGAGATGATAGATCAAGTCACATTTGAAAAAACCACTTACGCCGGATTACCTCATAAATTTGAAGCAGGAACACCCAATATTTGTGGTGGAATCGCTTTAGGAAAAGCCATCGATTATTTAAATGCAATAGGCTTTGAAACCATTGCGGCTTACGAACATGAATTGTTGACTTACGCTACTGAACAATTATTGGAAATTGAAGGCGTAAAAATTTATGGAACTTCAAAAGAAAAAACAGCTGTTATTTCATTTAATATTGAAGGAATTCATCCCTATGATATCGGAACGATTATCGATAAACTAGGAATTGCCGTTAGAACAGGTCATCATTGTGCGCAACCCATTATGGATTATTATAAAATTCCGGGAACCGTAAGAGCTTCCTTTAGTTTTTACAACACTAAAGAAGAAATTGACGCTTTTATTCAGGCAGTGAAAAGAGCCAAGGTGATGTTGTCTTAACGAACTAAAAAGTTTTAATTTTTATAAATTTCAACCTATTTAAATCTATTGATATGAAATTAAAAGGTTTCATTTTATTGTTTGTAGCTTTCAATTTGATAGGTTGTAAGGATTCGGAAGAGAATTCAACTAAGGCATTAGAAACTGCAGCATATACTGTTGAAAAAGTTGGAGAGATGTCTGTTGAAGATTTTAAATTGACAATGAATATCAATTTAGGAGAAGACAGAATTAATGGTTTTGCAGGTTGTAATGACTACAGCGGTGTTTTAAACACTGCTGAAGAAAATAAGCTGAAGATTATGCAAGTTGTTTCTACTCGAAAAATGTGTCCAAATGCGATGCAGGCAGAAAATGGTTTTTTAGAAGCACTTCGTCAAACCACAGCTTATCAGTTTTCAGCAAAAAAATTACAGTTCACTAATGCTGAAGGTAAAGTTTTAATAGAGGCAAAAAAGAAAAAATAGTTTGAGTAATATAAAGGAAATACAGGAAGAGATTGTAGAAGAATTCGAAATGTTTGATGATTGGATGCAGCGTTACGAATATATGATTGAGCTGGGAAAATCACTTCCGTTAATCGACGAGCAATACAAAACCGACGAGAATATTATTAAAGGTTGCCAAAGTAAAGTTTGGGTTCATGCCGATATGAAAGACGGGAAGGTAGTGTTCACAGCCGATAGTGATGCGATTATTACCAAAGGGATTATTGCTATTTTAATCAGGGTATTTTCTAACCAAGAACCACAAGCTATTTTAGATGCCAATACCGATTTTATAGATGAAATCGGGTTAAAAGAACATTTGTCACCCACCCGTGCCAACGGATTGGTAAGTATGATCAAACAATTAAAAATGTATGCTTTGGCATATCAGGCAAAAAAATAAATGTTGTTTGAAAGAATTGTTTTTTGTATATTTAAAACAGTAATAAAAAATATATAATTATGCAAACTTCAAACTTCAAGTTTAATTTTATCTCTATTATTATTATTATGTTCCTGCAGTACAGAAGATCCTGAGAATCGTGTGACTAATTCTGGAAATTCACATTTAGATGAAAAAATAAGCAATAATATTGAATCAAATAATTCTGCTACAGAAATAGTGTATGATGACGCAGTAGAAGGAATTGATGAAACCAATGCTTTTGAACTAGTATTCGAATTTTTAAAAGTGCCTCAAAGAAATAGTTTAGATTGTAAGTTTAATTTTGGTTTTTGTGTAAGGATTATTATTCGATTTTATCAAGAACCTATAGATGATATTTTTGTTCCTGAAATTAATCTAGAAACAGGAAAAGTAAAGATGTTAGCTGAAATTATTGATGATTCAAATGTTAAGTTAACATTTCCTGCCGATATTGCTAAATCTAAATTTCATAGTACATCTGATTTTGATTATTTTATTGTACCAGAAAGAAGAACACACGGAGAAGTAGATTTTTTAGAAGGTGAATATCCTCTTGTTATTGATGACAATGGAAACTACACTTATACTATAGCTATAGAATCAGCTAAATAAAAATGAAAAATTTTATAATCATCAAAAAGAAATATACATCGTTTATCCTAACAAGTTTATGTTTCTTTTTTATTTCTTGTTTTAGCGTTAAAATAGGAGAAAAAAGTTCTACATCAACTTCTCAAGATTATGTGAAAAAAAATGCAGAGTACCTACAGATACCTAAAGCATCATTTCACTATGTTTCTAAAGAATCCTCGGCAAACTTTATAGATAATATGCAGCCATCTTTAATTTCTTTTGTAAAAGGAAATACTTCTACTTCAATTGATGAAATTATGGTAGATGAAAATGGGAATGGCAATTTAAAGCCACTTAATTCTTGTAGTAATTTTGATTTTATTACGGCAGAAGATATTAAAAAATATCTAAATAATAATAAGTCGTATGAAGACCTAGTTTTAAAAAGTATTGAAGATAAAAGTACTTATTCATTTCCTGAAGATGAAATAACAGCTGTTATTTTGTATAGTTCTAAAATGAAAAATTTTATGTCTAAATATCTGATGTTCCTTAATCATTTACGCGATCATGAAAATATACCATATGTTTTTGTAACTATGGATTTAGAAGAAATAAAAGCTATACCTGACGCTTACCAAAAAGCTATTATTAATTAGCCAATGATCTTTATGAAACACCCATTACTTTTTTTTGCGGTCGTTCTATTTACATTTGCTAGTTATGCGCAACATGATAATGAATATTTAGAAAAAGGTAGTATATGGCTTGAAGGGCAGGTAGGTTTAAATTTTTCAAATAACGAACTTGCTAGAATAGGTGAGCAATCCTACTTTAATCAAACCATTAATAATTCATTTCGTTTCCAGCTTATTCCAAAACTAAATTTTGCGATTGCTAATCGCTTACTTATAGGTCCACATATTGGTTACGGTTATTTAAACTATACCAGCAAGGACTCAGAAAAAATTAGAGAAAACAATTATAAAGCAGGTGGGCAATTGAAATATTATTTTTTAAAAATTATTCCTCAAATTTACCTTGGTTCAGAAATTGGACTAAACTACAATTACATTAACCGCAAAGGTCACTTTTTAAATGAGCATTTCTTAACAGATGCCCATTACGGGAAATCTTATCTCAATTTTAGCTTGAACTTTTTTATCGCAGATGAGTGGATTGTTGAAATAACATTTAAAGATATTTTTACCTGGCATTCTTCGACTCCTAATCCTACAATGCAAACAGGTGTTCATGGCATAGATAAATTTAGAAACTGGATTAATTTTCCTCATTTTTCACTTTTGTATAGAATAAATTAGCAGTACCTTTCGCTCTGATGGTCTCAACTGTTTTGTAACTTGAGATAAATTATTGTACAGATAGTTCGTAAGCAATCGCTAAATTATCAGACTATATAATAGAATTACAAATTGGATTTATAATGGCAGAAACAATAGATACTCAAGAGTTAGGAGAGAAGATTGTAAAGGTGTTAAAAACGATTTACGATCCGGAAATCCCGGTAGATATTTACGAGTTAGGTCTTATTTATGATGTTTTTGTAAATGAAGACTACGATGTAAAAATTTTAATGACCTTAACCACTCCTAACTGCCCGGTAGCAGAAACCCTTCCGCAAGAAGTTGAAGAAAAAGTGAAGTCATTAAATAAAGTGAACGATGTAGAGTTAGAGCTGACTTTCGACCCGCCTTGGTCACAAGATTTAATGAGTGAAGAAGCGAAACTCGAGTTGGGAATGTTATAAGATTAAGCTTCTTGGTTTAATTTGCGTTAACTTGAACCTGCACGTCCGGCAGGCGGGCTTGATTCAGGTTCTCATAAAGTTTTGATTATTAAATTGATGAGATTCTGAAATAAATTCAGAATGACGTCTTTTTACCTTTTTAAATAGCATATTTCAGAATTTAAAATTATGGCAGAAGAAATTATCAATAGAGTAGCCAACAGCAAATTGGTTACCTTTAATTTAGAAGAGTACTATCCGCAAGGAGAGCGTGTGCTTTTTGATATTAAAGACTGGCTTTATGAAGGTTTTGTACTTCGGGAGAAAGATTTTCGTGCCGAAGTAAAAAAACACGATTGGTCACAATACCAAGATAAATATTTGGCGCTTACTTGTTCTTCAGATGCGATTATTCCTGCTTGGGCTTATATGTTGATTACTACAGAGCTTCAGCCGTATGCCAAAAGGGTAATTCTGGGAAACCTTCAGCAATTAGAAACCAGTATCTATCAAGATATCATTAATGAGATTGAAGTAGAGGAGTTTAGGGATTTGCCTGTCATTGTAAAAGGCTGTTCTAAAAAACCCGTTCCTGAGAATGCTTATCTTCAAATTGTACAAAAACTTCAACCGGTTGTGAAAACAATTATGTTTGGCGAAGCTTGCTCTTCGGTGCCACTTTTTAAAAAGAAGAAGTAATTCAACTTTATATTTAATAAATCTTTAAGATTCACTTGTTGAAATAAATTAACTTTGTAGGCAATTTTACTATTAAATTTTGCACTATGAAGAAACTATTATTCATTTTACCTATTTTACTTTTTACTCAAGTTATTTTTGCTCAAGACGATAATGAATCTGATGAGCCAAAACAAGGTTGGTTAGGGACCGGAACATTTTCATTACTTTTTAATCAGGCCGCTTTTAATGCCGAATGGCAAGGAGGAGGTAGTTCTAACTATGCAGGAAATGCTACCATAAGTTACAACCTGAATTACAATAAAGGCAATTTTACTTGGGATAATACTTTTTTAGGTGATTTTGGTTTAACCAAAGTGAAGAATGACGAATATGTAAGAAAAACCAACGACCGCTTAGAGGTAAACTCTGTTGCAGGATGGGAAATTAATGATTCCAATTGGTACTATTCTTTCTTTGCTAATTTTAGGACCCAGTTTGCTAAAGGTTATGAATATGATGAAGTAGATGTGCTTGATGAAGTTACTGGAAATGTAGTGGGTACAGAAATCGTTAGAACTGAAACCACACATTTTATGTCTCCTGGTTATTTGCAAGTAGGTCCTGGCATGCTGTGGAAAAAGAACGAAAACTTTAAGGTGAATTTTGCACCGGCCACTGCACGTTTTATTTTTGTAGATGATAGGTTTACCACCATGGAAGGATATGAAGATGGCGACTATTTTGGGGTAGATCAAGGAAAATCCATGCGTTTTGAATTTGGTGCTTCGGTAAGTGCTTACGCCAAGTTTGACCTTGTGGAAAATGTGACTTTTGAAAATATGATTAACCTATATTCTAACTATTTGGAAGATCCGCAAAACGTCGATTTGGATTACACTGGAAAGTTGAATATGAAAGTGAACGACTACCTTTCTGCGAACTTTATTTTTCAAACCATTTACGATGATAATGCTGTAAAAGCATTTCAGGTAAGGGAAGTTTTAGGGGTAGGTTTTACCTATAAGATTAATCCGCAAGAAGAGGAGTAGTTTATAGCATTCAGAAAAAAGATCATTGTTGTTTAGTCGAAAACCTATTTATAGAAATAGGAGTTCTCAACTCCGCATTACTCTCGGCATACAGACTTGAACTAACATGTATTTATTATTGCTGAATGGTTAAATCAAAATATAAAAAAGGCTTTCTAAATTTTAGAAAGCCTTTTGTTTGTTATGCTTGCGAAGGTTGAAGTTCTTTACCTCGCTTTTTCTTGATTTTAATTTTACCCCGGTTGCTCAAGTAGAACATCACGGGAACAATAATTAAGGTTAAGAAAGTAGCAAAGGTTAATCCGAAGATTACAGTCCATGCTAGCGGTCCCCAGAAAACTACGTTATCACCACCAAAGTAAATTTTAGGATCGTAGTTAATCATTAAGCTGAAGAAATCAATGTTTAACCCTGTTGCTAGCGGAATTAATCCAAGCACGGTGGTAATTGCTGTTAGCAATACCGGTCTTAACCTAGATTTACCTCCGGCCACGATCACTTCAAAATATTGTTGTTTCGTAAGGTAATCGCTTTCTTCTAATCCTAGTTGTTCTTTCTTCCTATCTATTAAAATTTGGGTGTAATCAATCAATACAATCGCATTGTTTACCACAATTCCGGCTAACGAAATAATTCCCATCATGGTCATAATGATTACGAAATCCATATGGAAGATAACTAAGCCTAAAAACACTCCTCCTAAACTTAGTAAAACGGCCATCAAAATGATAATAGGCTTGGAGATCGAATTGAATTGCGCTACTAAAATTAATAGAATCCCACCAATGGCAATAAGTAAAGCTTTTAATAAGAAGCTCATGTTTTTTTGCTGCTCTTCCTGCTCTCCAGTAAAGCTGTAACTCATCTTTTCCGGTAATTTGTAATTCTTTAAGTCAGATTTTAATTGCTGAACGATTTCATTGCCATTATAATCTTCCAATACGTTCGAATAAAGTGTAATTACCCTTTTGAGGTCATCTCTTTTAATGGAACTAAACGTGGCGGTTTGTTTCTTGCTTACCAAGGAAGAAATAGGAATCTGCATGATTTCTCCATTATTCTGATTCTTAAAGGTAATGGGCTGATTGAAAATTGCGTTTTCGTTGTAACGTTCACTTTTGTTAAAGCGCACATTAATTTCGTAATCATCATCTCCTTCTTTGTAAGTAGAAGCTTCTTCACCATAAATAGCACGGCGTAGAGTTTGTCCTACTTGTACGGTAGAAACGCCCAACATACCTGCTTTTTGACGATCTACCCGAACATTTAACTCAGGCTTTACTTTATTCACATCAATTTTCAGTTCTTCAATTCCGTCAACATTTTGTTCGTTGATGAAGGTTCGCATTTTTTCGGCTTCATCTAACATTTTATCGTAATTATCACCGGTAATTTCAATGTTAATTGGATACCCTGCCGGCGGACCAACAGCGTCTTTTTCTACAATTACTGAAGCTCCGGGAAAACCTTTTACCGCTTGCCTCACTTCAGAAAGCACTTGTGAACTTTTTACACCTCTACGCTCATTAAATTCACGCATAGATAAGGTTACTTTTCCTTTATTGGGCATTTCATTTTGTTGGCCACCATCGGTTTGTGGGTTTCCTGCACCTTCTCCTACTTGAGAAATAGCCGATTCTACCATATAATTGTAGCCGTTATCATCATATTTTTTGATGACTTCAAAAATACGTTTTTCAATTTTTTTAGTAAGCTCGTTGGTTTTTTCAATATCGGTTCCTTGCGGATATTCTATATAAGTAATAATTTGATTGGGCTCATTATCCGGGAAGAATAATACATTGGGTTGTACTAAGCCTACCAATACAAAGCTTAGGATTAAAATACCGAGGGTTCCAAAGAAAAATAGATAGGATTTTTTTCCTCCTAAGGCAAAGCGTAAAAACCTTTCGTAAGAATTCTCTAGTTTTTTTAAAGATTTATACTGAAAATAATAAACAGCTTTTTTAAGGAACAATCTATAAAGCCATAAAAGGATAACGGCCAAGATCATCAAGTTTCCTAAACCTCTGAATAAGCCAGAATCCATAAAGAAACCGGCAGCTAAAACAACAATTCCTGCAATTCCTAAAATTAGACTTACCCGAATGGCTCTTTTTCTTTTCATGTCTTCTTCTTCCACTTGCATAAATTGAGAAGTAAGCATAGAGTTAATAATTAAGGCCACAAATAAGGAAGAACCTAAGACTACCGAAAGTGTAATTGGGAAAATAACCATGAATTTCCCTATAGTTCCCGGCCAAAGGCCTAATGGGAAAAATGCGGCTAGCGTAGTGGCTGTAGAAGCGATAATAGGCCAAGCAATTTCACCTAAACCTTGTTTGGCTGCTTTTATACGGGGCATGCCTTCACTCATTAACGTATACACGTTTTCTACCACAACAATACCATTGTCTACCAACATTCCTAGTCCCATTACCAAACCAAATAACACCATGGTGTTAAGGGTGTAGCCTAAACTGCTTAAGATAATAAAAGATAAAAGCATCGATAATGGAATGGCTACCCCAACAAATAGAGCATTTCTAAACCCTAAAAAGAACATTAAGACAGTAACCACTAAAATCACCCCGAAAATAATATTGTTTACCAAGTCGTTAACTTGGTTTTCGGTTTTGATAGATTGGTCGTTGGTAACGGAAATATGAAGGTTTTCCGGTAAGTAATCTTCTTTTTCGGTTTTTATAATTTGTTTGATTTGCTCTACCGCTTCAATCATATTTTTACCGGCACGCTTTTTAATGTCAAGCATTACTACCGGTTTTCCATACTCTCGTGCAAAAGTAGTAGGGTCTTTTTCTTGAAAATTCACTTGAGCAATATCCCGTAGGTAGGTAACTCCACCTTCCCTTTTCACCACGATATTTTCCAGTTCTTTTGGACTTTCAATTTCACCTACTACCCGAATGTTTTTTTGAACACCGTTTTGGGTAATATTACCTCCGGAAATTGTTTTGTTCTCATAACCAATAGCATTTATGATATCGTTAAAGCTAATTTTGGAAGCTGTCATTTTGTAGATATCTACAGCGACTTCTACTTCCTTTTCTTCGGCACCACGAATAGTAGCTTCTTTTATTTGGGGAAGCAGTTCAATTTTATCTTGAAGATATTCAGCATAATCTTTTAATTTCTGAACGGGAAAATCTCCGGTGAGGTTCACATTCAGAATAGGCATTTCTTCAGAAATATTTAAATCGAAAACATTTGGTTCTACTTTTGCACCATTATCTAAAGTAGGCCAAGTAGTTTCGGCTTTTACGAAATCTACCTTGTCTTTCACTTTTTGTTTCGCTGCGTCAACACTAATGTCTTCTTCAAACTCGACAATTACCATGGAATAATCCTGAAGTGTAGTAGAGGTGATTTCTCTCACGCCCGCAATGTCATTAAATTCTTCTTCGAGCGGCTCGGTAATAAATTTTTCTACATCTTCTGCCGAGTTCCCGGGATTAATAGAGCTTACGTATATTTTGGTCTCTATGATTTCTGGGAATGCTTCCCTTGGCATATTGTAATAAGACATTAGTCCGCCAAGAAGTACGATGGCAATAATGACGTAGACCGTCATTTTATTGTCTATCGCCCAAGAGGAGATGCCAAATTCTTTATCGGTATTTTTTTTACTGCTCATTTTCGGTAATTTTTATCTCCTGTCCTTCTCTGATGCTTCTTGCTCCTTCAATAATAATAGTTTCTCCCGCCTTTAAACCTTTGGTGATTTCTATTTTATTATCGTAATTAAGTCCGGTTTCTACTACTTGTTTTTGAGCTACTCCCAAAGAGTCATTTTCTTTGTTGACTAAATAAGCGATATACTCGTTCTGGGCATTTTCTTGTAAAATGTTCTGCGGAATAACAATCGCATTTTTATTGGTATAGTCGTTTAATTTAATGGTAGCGATAAGGTTAGGCTTTATAGCTCCATTTTTGTTGGGAACAGAAACCTTCACTTGGAAGCTTCTGTTGTTGGGATTAATGAAATTAGAAACCTGCTGAATATCTCCTTCAAATTCCTCTCCTATGGAAGACAGCTCTATAAGTACTTCGGTGCCTTTATCAATTTTTCCTAAGTAGTTTTCCGGGACTTCGGCGGTCACATACATTTTCTCTAAATTAACCAGCCTAAACAATTGGTTTTGTCCAGGGTTCACTACTTGGCCTTGGTCGGTAATTACTTCATCAATAGTCCCGCTGAAGGGAGCGCGAACAATAGTTTTTGAAAGTTGCGTTTGCAATTGGTTCACAGCGTTTTGTTGCGCTTCAAAATTGGTTTTAGCTTCTAAATATTGAATTTCTGAACCAATGTTTTGATTCCATAAACGCTCTTGTCTTTCGTAAGTGGTCTTGGCCAAAGAAAGTTTGTTGTTCATTTGCGCCAATTGACTTGAAAGACCGCCATCATCAATCTTTGCTAATTGTTGACCTTTTTTTACTTCTTGGCCTTCTTTTACATAAATATCGGTTAAAATACCATTGAATTCAGGATAGATAATAATATTTTGGTCGGTTTCCACATCACCCTGAACTTCTACATAATGTTTAAAAATGGTGTCTTTAAGGGTTTCTGCCGTCACCAACAACCTTTTTTTGTTGGTATCTAGCTTTTCGAGAGCTGTATTTAGCTTTTCAATTTTTTCTTGTAAAGCGTTTTGTTCTGTAGTGATTTCAGACTTCTTAGCTCTTATTTCTGAAAGGTTTCCGCTTTCAATTACATCATCTACAGATTTTTCTTTTTCTCCACAAGCAATAAAACTTAAGCTGATGAATGAAATGAATAAAAACTTTTTCATATTATTTTTCGGTATTGGTAAAGTTAAGGTTGGGTGTGTTTAATAAAGATTCTAGTTCTGCTTTAGTATTGAGAACTTCTAACATCGATTGTAATAATCCTTGTTGGGCATCGTAAAGTTGAGTTTGTGCTTGTCTTAACTCAAAACTAGTGGCTATCCCTTCAGAGAATTTAATTTGATTTTTATTTTCAATACGTTCTGCCAGTGCTAAATTTTGCTCAGCGGTCTGGTATTTTTCAATGGCATATTGATAGTTGTTTTTTGCCCGGTTAATTCCCAATCTAATCTGTTCTTTAGATTGTTCAAATTGTGTTTGTGCTTGGTCTAGTGCAATTCTAGCTTGAGCGGTTTGTGCACTTCTTTTTAAAGAACTGAAAATAGGAATGTTTAAACTCACTCCCCAAATGGAGGATTGAAACCATTCTTGATTGTCGTTTAAAAAAGTAAATTTTTCACTGTTTCCGGTAGTTGCGTAATTAATGAAAGTAGTTAAGCGGGGAAGGGCTTTTGCTTTTTGTAAGTTAAGCTCGTGTTCTCGTTGTTCTATTTGAACTTGCGCTAATTGATAATCTAGATTTTCTTCAATACTAGCATCGGTATTCATCAACGTAAGACTAATGTTTTTTTCGGTTAAACCCTTTAACGTATCTAGCAGGTTCACTTGCTTTTCTAAGGGAATCCCTAGTGTGAGTTTTAAAGCATCAGTAGCTATTTCTACTAGCCTTTTTGCATTTTTTAACTCATTACTAATTTGTAGAAAGGTAATTTGTAATTGCTCCACACTTTCCTCTTCTTGAAGTCCATTTTCGAAAATTTTTCTGGTTTCTTCCAGATTGTCTTCCAGGTTGTCTTTATTGTTCTGTAAAACCTCTACACTTTCTTTTGCGAGAAGCACATTACCATAGGCGTCAATGACATCTTGCCTGATTTCTAAGGCTGTTTTATTGGCGGAAGTCTTGGTATATTTTTCAAAAGTTTTTGCTGCTCTCACTCCAACAATATAGGAACCGTCAAATAATAATTGACTGGCGGTGGCGGTAGCATTCATATTTTGCTTTGTTCCAAATTGAACAGGGATAAAAGTTCCTGGTGCTTGCCCTACAATTTCTCCAGGTAATAATTGTACCGGTCTTTTAAGATTGTTTTGATAATCTATAGCGGCACTAATTTGAGGTAATCCATCTGCGGTAGTTTCCCATTTTTTCTTTGCTGCTGCTGCAATATCACGTTTTGCATTAATAGCGTTATAGCTGCTGTCCAATGCAAAGTTGATAGCTTCCTCAAGGGTGAATTTATAAGTGTTTGGAGGGCTTGAAAGTTCCTGAGCATTTGCCCAACAACTTATCAATACCATGAAACCAGTAAGAAATATTCTCATATCGATTTTTTGTGTTTTAAACTGTTGATGTATTTCAAACCTTTTTCAGAGACAATTGCCCTAAAATGGTATTCTAGAAAATGTTTGATTAGAAAAGAAATGGGATAATTTTCCATGGAGAAAAAGTCACTATTTTTTATGCCTTCTAAAGTCATAAAGTAGAAATTAAGAACTAGTTTAATTTCGATGTCATCTCTGTAAAAGCCTTCTTTAATTCCTCTGGTTAAGTTTTTGGATAAACATTTTTCTGTATGTTCAATTTTTTTCTCCCGGAGTTTCTCATTTATTTCGGGGTAATACTTATAAAGCTGAAATTGAGGCGAAGCATTCTCTTCCTTTAATTTGTTGAGGATAAACTCATGAATGTAAAGTTGTTCTGCGATAGGATTGTGGTTTTCGGCAACAATATCATCAATATTAGTGCTGATTTCTTCAAACAATTCTAGGACGCAGGCTTCTACTAATTGTTCTTTATTGGAAAAGTGACTATAAATAGTTTTCTTAGAAATGCTCAGTTTATCGGCAATATCATCCATGGTTACGCTTTTAAAGCCGAGACTTAAAAACATTTCTGTTGAGGTATCTAAAATTTTTTCTTTCATAATTCAGCGGCAAAAATAATCAGGAAACTTTAAATACCAAAAAAGTTTCCTAAGTTTCAAGTTATTTTTTTATTAAATAAATTCTCGGACTGAATTATTATGTAATTATGGTATTTTAGCGAAAATTTTTTTTGAATTATGAATGATCTCTCTTTCTATAGAAATGCGTTTTTAAATCATCTTGAACAAGAGTTTACTGTTGAAGAACCTAAAAATTTATACGAACCCATTTCTTATATATTAAATTTAGGAGGAAAAAGATTGCGTCCTACCTTGGTGTTGATTGCAGCAGAAGCTTTTGGTGTTTCTTATGAAAAAGCTTTGGATGCCGCCTTGGCCATTGAAGTTTTTCATAATTTCTCTTTGGTACACGACGACATTATGGACGATGCTCCCTTAAGAAGGGGGAAGGCGACAGTGCATGAAAAATGGGATATAAATACAGGAATTCTTTCGGGAGATGCCATGTTGATTAAAGCTTACCAGCTTTTTGAAAATTACGAAGGAGAACAATTTAAAGAACTGGCCAAGCTTTTTAGTAGAACCGCGATAGAGGTTTGTGAAGGACAGCAATACGATATTGATTTTGAAACCCGAGAGGATGTGACCGTTGAGGAATATTTAAAAATGATTGAATATAAAACTGCGGTTTTGGTGGGGGCAGCTTTAGAAATGGGTGCGATTGTGGCGAATGCTCCTAAGAAAGAACAAGAGCAAATTTATAATTACGGAAAATTAATAGGGATCGCTTTTCAATTACAGGACGATTACTTAGATGCGTTTGGAGATCCTGAAACGTTTGGAAAACGAGTAGGGGGTGACATCATCGAAAACAAGAAAACCTATTTGTATTTGCAGGCACTACAAAAGCTTTCTTCTTCAGAATCAGAGCAACTTCGGCATTTGTACACTATTTTCCCTTCAGATACGCAGCAGAAAGTGGAGGCCGTTACCCATTTATTTGAAGAAAGTGGTGCGGCAGCGAAAACCCGAGAGGAAATTGTAAAATATACCGAAGAAGCCTTTCGTCTGCTAGAGGAAATAAACATTCAAAAAGGGCAAAAAGTTCTTTTGAAAGAACTTGGGGAAAGTTTGCTAACGCGAACCATTTAGTTCATCGATTGTGAAGTATTTGTTAATTTTAACGAATCTTTTTGACTATAGATGGAAATATGTCTTGGTATAGGGGAAATTTATAATTTATTTCAAAGCTATATCTGGTAAAAATTGTATTTTTGACCATGTTTTAAAAACATAAGTGTATTTTCCTATTTTATGGATCAATTTTCATTTCTTAATGCGGCACACACCGCCTATTTTGCAGAGCTTTACGATCAATATTTACAATTTCCAGATAGTGTAGAACCAAGTTGGAGGGCATTCTTCCAAGGTTTTGATTTTGGTAAAGAAATATATGATGAAGAAGTAGCATCGTCAAAAGACCAACAATTTGTAGAATCAAGTGATGGTACGGTAGTTAATATTCCTGAGAATGTTTTAAAAGAGTTTCAGGTTGTACAACTTATCGATGGGTACAGGACAAGAGGTCATTTGTTTACAAAAACCAATCCTGTTAGGGAAAGGCGAAAGTATGTTCCCACCTTGGATATCGAAAATTTTGGGCTTTCTCAAGACGATTTAGATACCGATTTTTCTGCTGGAGAAATCCTAGGGATAGGAACAACCTCCCTTAAAAATATTATTGATCACCTTAAGAAAATTTACTGTGAATCTATTGGGATCGAATATATGTACATTCGTAAACCGGAAGAGATCAAATGGATCCAAAACCGATTGAATGTAAATGAAAACCATCCTGATTTTTCTTCAGATCGAAAAAAACATATTCTTAAGAAGCTAAATGAAGCGGTTTCTTTTGAGAATTTTTTACATAGAAAATATGTAGGGCAAAAACGTTTCTCTTTAGAAGGGAACGAAAGTTTAATCCCTGCATTAGATGCCTTGATTGAAGCTGCAGCAGAAAAAGATGTAAAAGAATTTGTGATGGGTATGGCTCACAGAGGGCGTTTAAATACCTTGACCAATATTTTTGGAAAAAGTGCAGAGTACATCTTTAGCGAGTTTGATGGCAAAGATTATGAGCAGGAAATATTTGATGGAGATGTGAAGTATCACTTAGGTTGGACCTCTTGCCGTACGACCGATAGCGGTAAAGAAATCAACTTAAATATAGCTCCTAACCCTTCTCACTTAGAAACTGTAGGACCGGTTGTGCAGGGAATTGCCCGTGCAAAACAAGATGGTCATTACTTAGGTTCTCCAAAAAATGTACTTCCAATTATAGTTCATGGGGATGCTGCAATCGCAGCCCAAGGAGTGGTTTATGAAACTGTTCAAATGTCACAGTTGGAAGGTTATAGAACCGAAGGAACTATTCATATTGTGGTGAATAACCAAATAGGATTTACCACCAACTATTTAGACGGTAGATCTTCTACTTATTGTACAGATGTTGGGAAAGTAACCCTTTCGCCGGTATTACACGTAAATGCAGACGATGTAGAAGCGGTAGTTCATGCGATGCTTTTTGCTTTGGATTTCAGAATGGAATTTGGTAGAGATGTGTTTATCGACTTGTTGGGTTATCGAAAATATGGACACAATGAAGGAGATGAACCAAGATTTACTCAGCCAAAACTATACAAAGCTATAGCGAAGCACGATAACCCAAGAGATATTTATGCCGAAAGATTGTTGAAGAATGGGGTAATCGAAAAAGGTTATGTAGAAAAGTTAGAGGAAGATTACAAGAAAAAATTAGAAGAAGATCTTGAAAGTTCCCGTAAAGAAGAAACCACACAGATTTTCCCTATTATGCAAGATGAATGGGAAGGTTTTTCTTATGGATCTGAAAGTGATATGATGGAAACCGTCAATACGGGAGTAGATATAGAAGAACTTACAGAGGTTGCCGAAAAAATAACGCAGCTTCCCGAGGACAAAAAATTCCTTAAAAAAATAAAGAAGCTTATCAACATGCGTCACGAAATGTATTTTGATAAGAACCAACTTGACTGGGGAATGGGAGAGTTACTCGCTTATGGAACTCTTCTTAAAGAAGGACATAATGTGCGAATGACCGGTCAAGATTGTGAACGGGGTACGTTCTCTCACCGTCATGCTGTTTTAAAGGTAGAAGATAGTGAGGAGGAAGTAATATTGCATAACAAGCTAGCCGAAGATCAAGGTCATTTTTATATTTATAATTCCTTGCTTTCAGAATATGCTGTAGTTGGTTTTGATTATGGTTATGCTATGGCAAATCCTAAAACCTTGAGTATTTGGGAAGCCCAATTTGGAGACTTTAGCAATGGAGCCCAAATTATGATAGATCAATATATTTCTGCAGCAGAAGATAAATGGAAGTTGCAAAACGGATTGGTGATGTTTTTACCACACGGGTATGAAGGGCAAGGAGCAGAACATTCTTCCGCAAGAATGGAAAGATACCTGCAGCTTTGTGCAAAAGATAATATGTACGTAGCCGATGTAACAACTCCTGCAAACTTATTCCACTTGTTAAGAAGGCAAGTGAAAGTAGGATTTAGAAAACCACTTATCGTTTTCACTCCTAAAAGTTTGTTGAGGCATCCTAAAGTGGTGTCCACTAAAGAAGAATTCGCCAACGGAAGTTTCCAAACCTTAATTGATGACGAGACCGCAGATGTAAGCAAAATTAAAAGTTTGGTGTTCTGTACCGGTAAATTCTATTACGATCTTTTAGAAAGAAAAGAAAAAGAAGAACGCGATGATGTAGCTTTAGTTCGGTTAGAACAATTGTTTCCAATTCCAACCAGCCGAATTTTAGAAATCATCAATAAATATGAGCAAGCAGACGATTTAGTTTGGGCGCAAGAAGAGCCTAGAAATATGGGAGCCTATTCTCACTTATTACTTCATTTAAAAGAAATGAGGGATTTTAGGGTCTGTAGCAGAAAATTCTACGGTTCTCCCGCAGCAGGTAGTACTGTGAGATTTAAGCGAAGACACGAAAGAGTTATCGATAGTGTGTTCGATAAAACAATTAATGACTAACTTTAGAAATACGATACCGAAATTATTTAGATTATGGCTTTAGAAATGAAAGTCCCTTCACCAGGGGAATCAATTACAGAAGTTGAAATAGCAGAATGGCTTGTTGAAGATGGCGATTATGTAGAGAAAGATCAAGCTATTGCAGAAGTAGATAGTGATAAAGCAACACTAGAATTACCTGCAGAAGCAAGCGGAATTATTACTTTGAAAGCAGAAGAAGGTGACGCTGTGAAAGTAGGAGAGGTAGTTTGTTTAATCGATACCGAAGCAGAAAAACCTGGTGGTGGAGAATCTGCTGAAAAAGAAGAAGCAAAAAGACAGGAAGAAGCAGAAGATGATGACAGTGATAAAGCAGATGCGAAGACTGAAAAGCCTTCCAAGCCTTCCACTCCAGATCAAGAGCAGGATGATAAAAATTACGCAACAGGAACACCTTCTCCGGCAGCTAGGAAAATTTTAGATGAAAAGGAAATAGATGCTAAAGAGGTAAAAGGTAGTGGCAAAAACGGTAGAATCACCAAAGAAGATGCCGAGAAAGCTAAACCTTCTATGGGGTCTCCCGGTAACGGAAGCCGTAGTGAATCCCGTAAAAAAATGTCGATGCTTCGTCGTAAAGTGGCAGAACGTTTGGTAAGTGCCAAAAACGAAACTGCCATGCTTACTACGTTTAATGAAGCGGATATGTCGGCTATTTTTGAACTTAGAAAAAAATACAAAGAAGACTTCAAATCTAAGCACGATGTAAGCTTAGGGTTTATGTCTTTCTTTACCAAAGCAGTCATTCGCGCCTTAGATCAATACCCTGCTGTAAACAGTATGATCGATGGAAAAGAAATGATTACTTACGATTATAAAGATATTAGTATTGCCGTTTCAGGGCCAAAAGGCTTAATGGTACCGGTAATTAGAAATGCTGAAAACTTAAGCTTTAGAGGAATTGAATCTGAAGTAAAACGTTTAGCGCTTCGAGCTAGGGATGGTAAAATCACAGTAGATGAAATGACTGGAGGAACCTTTACTATTTCTAACGGTGGAGTTTTTGGTTCTATGCTTTCTACTCCTATTATTAACCCACCACAAAGTGGTATTTTAGGAATGCACAATATTATCGAGCGTCCTGTAGCAATTGATGGTAAAGTGGAAATTAGACCTATGATGTACTTAGCACTTTCTTATGACCATAGAATTATTGATGGTAAAGAATCTGTTGGTTTCTTGGTAGCTATAAAAGAAGCTTTAGAAAGTCCAGAAGAATTACTGATGGATGGCAATATCAAAAAAGCCTTAGAATTATAATAACAAAACGTATTTCTATAAAAAAGCCTTGGTCGAAAGATCAAGGCTTTTTGTTTTTTATCTATTTAAGGTAAAACCTTACTTTAAAAACAAATAGTTAGATTTATAATCAATCACTGCTTTTCCTTTCTTTAAAATATCTGCACCGATAATGCCGTGAACTTTTTCGGCATCGTGTTCTGTTAGTGCTTGGTTGACATGGCTTAAATCAAAGACCACCAAATCTATTTTTTTCTTTTTCCAATCTTTAATCTCGATGCGGTTTTTAGTGGAAACTTGCGTGAGCATATTGGTGGCTCCTGCTCCGGCAGCACGAACATCGCTGTCTTCTGCAAAAAGTTTAAAATGTTCTACCACATCTTGTCCCACACAAGAACTGGAAGCGCCGGTGTCTAAAATAAAATTTCCCTCTATGCCATTTATTTCAGCAACTAACTCTAAATGATTGGTAGCGGTTGTGGTTAATTTGATTCTGTGGTAACCTTTTTCTGTTAAAAATTTTCGCAAGCTCGACATTCTTCTTTTTTCAGCAAAGATAGACGAAGAATTTAAATTAGTTTTGCCAAATGAAAAAGCTTTACTTTCATTGAAAAGAATGAAGAATTTGGCATTTCAGTAAAAATAAATTGAAAACCCCATGAAACTTATAGATACCCATACGCACTTGTATAGTGATGCCTTTGAGGAAGATCGAAAGGAAATGATCGAACGGGCAATAGAAAATGGCGTCGATAAATTTTACATTCCGGCGATTGATTCTGAAACTACACAGGCCATGTACGATTTAGAAAAAATATTTCCAGATCGGATGTGCTTAATGATGGGGCTTCATCCTACTTCGGTAAAAGAGAATTATGAAGAAGAATTAAAGCACGTTGAAGAAGAATTAACCAAACGAAAATTCTATGCAATAGGAGAGATTGGGATTGATTTGTATTGGGACCAATCTACTTTAAAAATTCAACAGGATGCTTTTAGAAGGCAGATTCAACTCGCTAAAAAGTATGAGTTGCCGATTGTAATTCACTGCCGAAATGCTTTTGATGAGGTTTTTGAAATCTTGGAAGAAGAAAAGAATGACGATCTTTTCGGGATTTTTCATTGTTTTACAGGAACTTTGGCACAAGCTCAACAAGCCCTTTCTTACAACATGAAATTAGGAATTGGTGGAGTGGTGACTTTCAAAAACGGGAAAATCGATCAGTTTTTAAATGAAATCGAGTTAAAGCATATCGTTTTAGAAACCGATTCGCCTTATTTGGCTCCAAAGCCTTTCCGAGGAAAAAGAAATGAAAGCGCTTATGTATTGAAAGTAGCTGAAAAGTTAGCGGAAGTTTATGAAACTTCTGTAGAAGAAATTGCCGCAATCACTACACAAAATGCTTTAGAAGTTTTCAATGTAAAATAAAATTTTCATGCACGATAATATCTCTAAAATCTTGTTGATTTATACCGGTGGAACTATTGGTATGATTAAAGACTATGAAACAGGAGCTTTAAAGGCCTTCAATTTCGATGAATTGTTGCAAAATATTCCAGAGCTTAAGCATTTGGAGCATAGCATAGAAACCGTAAGTTTTGAAGAGCCTATTGATTCTTCCAATATGAATCCGGAATATTATTTAAAGATTGCCGAGATTATTGAAGAAAATTACGAGATGTATGATGGTTTTGTGGTGCTTCATGGAAGCGATACTATGGCTTATTCTGCATCTGCATTAAGTTTTATGTTAGAAAATTTAAATAAACCTATTATCTATACAGGTTCACAATTGCCTATTGGAGATTTAAGAACCGATGCTAAGGAAAATTTAATTACTTCCATTCAATTGGCCGGTTTAAAGAAGAACGGAAAGAGTGTGATTCGGGAAGTAGGGCTTTACTTTGAATATAAATTATATCGTGCTAATAGGACCTCAAAGGTAAATGCCTCCCATTTTGAGGCATTCGCTTCACCCAATTACCCACCTTTGGCCGAATCTGGTGTAGAACTTCAAGTTTATGAAGCGACGCTAAAACGAATACATGGCCGAAAAAAATTCTTCATTCATAAAGAATTAGACAATAATATTATCATTATTAAACTTTTTCCGGGCATTAATGAAAAAACTTTGTCATATTTTATTAATTTAGACAGCTTAAAAGGAATTGTTCTGGAAACCTATGGTAGTGGAAATGCTTGTAATGAAAAATGGTTTACAGATATTATCAAGCAAGCTATTAAAAAAGGAATAAAAGTAATAAATGTGACCCAATGTGTTGGAGGTAGTGTGATTATGGGGCATTATGAAACAAGTACAAAGCTAAAATCCTTGGGTGTAGTGTCTGGAAAAGACATGACCACAGAAGCAGCAGTAGCAAAATTAATGTACTTAATACCTAAAAATTTATCATCTAAAGTATTTAAAACTATCTTTGAAACCTCACTTAGGGGTGAAATGTCATAAAAAATTAACGTTGTAGGTTTGAATGAAAAACTTTTTTTTTGTTATTTGCCACGCCTAAATAAGAATGTTAATATTTAGTAGTTAATAGAGAGGTGGCCGAGTGGTCGAAGGCGCACGCCTGGAAAGTGTG
>CETB01017868.1_pt1 | contig 58809 bp, 53 predicted proteins | sample 356381 | NCBI WGS metagenome assembly CETB01 (sample SAMEA2622545, study PRJEB7988) | marine metagenome | biome: marine biome (ENVO:00000447); feature: deep chlorophyll maximum layer (ENVO:xxxxxxxx); material: "saline water (ENVO:00002010), including plankton (ENVO:xxxxxxxx)" | depth 155 m | reverse complement strand
AAAATGTCAAAAATAGCCTTAGTAACAGATAGCACATCTGATCTACCAAAGAAAGTAGCAGAAAAACAAGGAATATTTGTTGTTCCACTTAATTTACATTTTGGAGATGAAACATTTATTGATGGAATAGATATAACTTCTTCTGAATTTTATCCTAAATTGATTGATTCTGAGTTTCATCCCAGTACATCTCAACCTTCAGTTGGTAAATTTATAAAAACATATGAAGAAATACTTCAGACATACGATAGTATAATATCGATTCATATGTCTTCTAAGCTAAGTGCTACTCATTCTTCTGCTGTGCAAGCTAAAGAACAGATTTCAAACGATAATATAAGAATTATTGATAGTAAAAATGGCACATTAGGTTTAGGCTCTTTGGTTTATTCTGTTTCTAAGTTAATGAAAAAAGAAAATAATTTAGATAATTTAGTAACTGAAACTGAAAGTCTTGTTGATAAATCACAATTCTATGGATTATGTGCAACTTTAGAATATTTGGCAAAAGGAGGAAGAATAGGTAAGGCTCAAGAATTTGTTGGCTCTTTGCTTAAGCTAAAACCAATCCTTTCTACTAGGGGATTTGATGGTGAAATAGGTTCAGTAGCTAAGGTGAGAAGTTTTTCTAAAGGTATGGATTACTTGGTTAATATTGTTGAGAATAATAAAATTGAAGATTTATTTGTAGTACATGGTGGGAATTTTGAAAGTGCTGAAAAATTAATCGAAAAATTAGAAAAAGTAATAGATAAGAAGAAAATTATCGTCTCAGAATTTGGTCCAGTTGTAGGTACTCATTTAGGACCAGGTTCATTCGGAATTGGATTTGTTGGTTCGGAGTAAAAATTAGTGATAGAAAAGAAAGTAGATAGACTTAAGCGACTAGTTTCTATTCTTTCTCAAGAATATCATCTTGGACTAAATGATCAATCTGTTGAATTAGGATTAGATCACTATATCAGGAATAATTTTTTTGATGTTGATTGGATTATGACTACATATCCTATGAATCAAAGATCTTATAAAAATTTAGGAATTGGTGAGAGGCATATTTGGATAAAAAATCTAATTTCAAAAATCACTTACGAATTAAAGGTATTTGAGGCAAATATAAGTAAAGAGTTATTATTAAGAAATCTGCCCCTAGAAACTCCAGTTGATCAAATACCCTTCATAAACAAAAGAATCACATCGAAATTTTCAAATATAGGAATTTATAATCTTAGAGATTTAATTCTACATTTCCCTTTTAGATATGAAGACTATACAAATATACAAAATATAAAATTTCTTTTAGAAAATCAGAATGCAACAGTTATAGGGAAAATATCTAAGAAAATTCTAATTAAGAGAATGAATGCACCACAAATAATAGTTGAAGATTCAACAGGTTCAATCACTGTAACATTTTTTAATATGTCCTATCTTATTAGAGAACTAAAAGTTGGTCAAAATATTGCAATTGCAGGACAGGTAAAAAAATTTAGAAATTCATTACAATTTACTAATCCTGAATATGAGGTTTTCAAAGATAGTCCTAAAAGATTTCAATATCTGCAACCGATTTATCATTCTACGGAAAGACTATCTCAAGAAATGATAAAAACTAGAATATCTGCAGCTATTAAGTCAAACGCAATAGAAAAAATTGATGAATTCATTCCTGAAGAAATCCTGAAAAAAAATAATCTTTATTCCCTTCAATCATCAATAAAAAGATTACATTTTTCAAAAAGTATAGATGAAAAAAATAAAGCCTCAAAAAGTTTTGCTTTTCATGAAGTTTTTGAAAATCAAATTTCAGTCAAATATAGAAAAAAACAAAGAGAAAAAAATATAACTTCATATGCTTTTACTTCATTTAATGAAAATTATAAATTCATCAGTAAATATCTACCTTTTGAATTAACCAAAGATCAAAAAAATACAATTTTTCAAATAGGAAATGATTTATCAGATAGATTGCCTATGGCTCGGTTGTTACAAGGTGAAGTTGGATCAGGGAAAACTATAGTAGCTTTGATTGCTCTTATATGTACAGCCATGGAAGATCAGCAAGGAATTTTACTTGCTCCAACAGAAGTTCTTGCAGAACAACACTTTTTGAATTTATCAGAATTAGTTGAAGGATCACTAGAATTTGGGAATGAAGAAAATATAAGAATATTTAGTATAAATAAAAAGAAGAAGATAGCTTTATTAACTGGATCTTTAAATCAAAAAATAAAAGATAAAACTAGATCAATGATTATTAATAAAGAGATTGATATTGTCGTGGGAACCCATGCATTACTTCAAGAAGAAATATCAAAAAATTTATCTGGATTAATAGTTATTGATGAGCAACAAAGGTTTGGTGTAGAACAGAGAAATTTATTACTAAAAAGACAACCTATTCCAAATATGCTAGCTATGTCGGCAACACCTATTCCTAGAACACTTAATATGACTTTATATGGAGATTTATCAATATCTGTAATAAAGACAATGCCAAATAGAAAAAGGGATGTTAAAACGATTTGGATGAGAAATAGTCAATTTGACGAAGTAATATCTAACATAGAGGATGAGTTGAAAAAAGGTTCTCAAATATTTTACGTTTCCCCTCATATAGATTCATCTGAAAAAATTGAAGTATCTTCAGTAATCCGAGAATATGAGAAATTATCTATAAGTATACTTTCAAAATATAAAATAGATCTTTTACACGGAAGAATGAAGATAGAAAAAAAGCAAAAAATTATGGAAAACTTAAGGAAGGGAAAAATTGATATTTTGGTTAGTACTCCATTGATCGAAGTGGGAGTAGATATTCCAAATGCTACATTAATTGTTATTAATTCAGCAGAAAGATTTGGTATTTCTCAACTTCATCAATTAAGAGGAAGGGTTGGTAGAGGAGATAAAGAATCAAAGTGTATTATAGTTTCTTCAGACGAAATAACAGAAATTACTGAACAAAGATTAAATGCAATAGTAAAAAGTAATGATGGATTCAAGCTTTCTGAGCAAGATCTTAAGATTAGAGGTCCGGGTGAAATAGATAAAACTAAACAAAGTGGATTCCCCCACTATAAAATAGCAGACCCTTTAGATTTTGAAATGATAAAGGATGTAAATGAAATTGCAACAAATATCATTGAACAAGATCCTGATCTAAATAATAATGAAAGGATTAAGAAAATTATAAAAAAGGTTAATTCTAGCAATATAAGTTTAGGATAAAGTTACCTAACAACTAAATTATATAGCTTATCTTGAACATATATTTCTTTCACTATTTCTTTATTAGAAATATATTTCAAAACTTTTTCTGAGGTCAAAACTGAATTCTTAATATCTTGTTCTGATAATCCTTTCGTCATCTCTATTTGGTCACGAAGTTTACCATTTATTTGTACTATCAAAGTAAAAGTATCTTTTTCAATTAATTTTTCTTCAAAAGTAGGATTATTTTGTAGATGAATTGAGTTCTTATTGCCTAGAATAAGCCATATTTCTTCTGTTATATGAGGACAGATTGGGGATAAGTGAATCAATAGTCTTTTGCAAGCATCTTGCCAGTCTGAGTTTGAGATAGAACCTTGTTTTTTTATTTTAGAAAGATAGTTACTGTATTCCATAAGAGAAGCTATCGAAGTATTAAACTTAAAATTACTCATATCATTAAGAACATTTTTCGTAGTCTGGTTTGATATTTGGATTGTTTTTTTTGTTTCTTCTTCAGATATTTTATTTTCTTTATATTTTATTGTCATCATATCCCATACTCGATTTAACCATCGGTAAACTCCGTTAATTCCTGAATCCGACCAATCTCCACCTCTATCCCAAGGGCCTAAAAACATTAGGTAAGCCCTAACTGAATCAGTTCCATATTTTTTAACTAATGGTTCAGGATTTAAGGGATTATTTCTTTTTGAAATTTTCATATGCCTTGCTAACATGACACCTTGATTAAAGAGTCTTTTGTAAGGTTCATCAAAATCTAGATAGCCTAAGTCTCTGAGAACCTTATTGAAAAATCTTGCATATAATAAATGCATTACTGCATGTTCTGCTCCCCCCATATATTGATCGACTGGACTCCATAGATCTATTTTTTCCTTTTCAAAAGGAAGATCTAGTATTCCTGGACTAGCAAACTTTAAGTGATACCATGAAGAATCCATAAAAGTATCCATAGTGTCTGTTTCTCTTCTTAATTTTCCATATTTAGGATGATCAAAATAAAGAAACTCTTTATCCAGTGTTAATGGTGACTGACCTGTAGGCATGAATTCTTTTGCATCAGGAAGAATTACAGGTAAATATTCATCTTCGACAGGAATAATTTCATTATTATTATCGTATAACATTGGAATAGGAGTTCCCCAATATCTTTGTCTAGATATTAGCCAATCTCTTAAATGATATGTAATTGTCTTTTTACCAAATCCTTTGTCTGATACTAAGTCTGCAATTTTCTTTTTTCCATCATCGTTACTTATTCCATTGAATTCTCCTGAGTTTATTTGAATTCCGTTACCTGTAAAGGCATGATTTAATTCAATATCATTTGATCCATCAGGTGAAATAACAACTTTAATTGGAAGTTCATATTTTTTAGCAAAAATAAAATCTCTTTCATCATGCGCTGGTACTCCCATAACGGCTCCAGTACCATATGATGCGAGAACATAATCTCCAATAAAAACTGGTAGCTTTTCATTTGTTACAGGATTTATACAAAAAATATCTGTTTTTACTCCAGTTTTTTCTCTTATTGTGGATGTTCTATCAATTTCTGACATTTTTTGGGACCGTCTTATATACGATTGAACATTTTTATTTTTATCTAATGAAAGAGATTTGATAAGAGGATGTTCAGGAGCTAGAACTACAAATGTGACTCCATAAATAGTATCAATCCTTGTTGTAAATGTACTAATCTTTTCATTCTGATTTTCTATACTGAAATTTATAGTTACTCCTTCAGATTTACCTATCCAATTTCTTTGCATTTGTTTTATTTTTTCAGGCCATTCAAGTGTACTCATGTCTAATAATTCTTCAGCATAATCAGTAATTTTGAAATACCATTGAGGCATTAGTTTCTTAACAACTTCAGCTCCAGATCTTTCAGATTTTCCATCAACTACTTGCTCGTTTGCTAGTGTTGTTTGATCAATAGGATCCCACCATACAGGTCCATTTTTTCGGTAAGCGAGACCTTTTTTATACATTTCTATAAAAAACTTTTGATTCCATTTATAATACTCCGGAGTACAAGTGATAACTTTTCTATTCCAGTCATAAGAATTACCCATCATATCAAATTGCTTTTCCATGTTATTGATGTTGTCAAAAGTCCATTTTTTGGGATTTATGTTTCTTTTAATCGCAGCATTTTCTGCAGGAAGACCAAAAGCATCAAATCCTTGAGGGTGCATTACATTATAACCTTCTAATCTTTTAAATCTTGCATGCGCATCAGCAGGTGTGAAAGCAAACCAATGGCCTATATGAAGATCACCGGAAGGATAAGGAAACATTGATAATGCGTACCAATTTTTTTTTGATGAAATTTTATCTGAAGTCTTGTATATTTCAGAATTCTTCCATATTTTTTGCCACTTTGATTCTACTTTAGAAGGTATATAAGCTTCAGTATCAGGTTTCAGCATTATTTATTATTGTTTTTTTCTTATGTAATATAGTATAAATGATTATTTTATAAAATTATTTTAGGTGATAAGTGTGTTTGATTTAATTATTAAAAATGGAAAAATTATTGATGGTACAGGTAGTAAACCAAGAGTAGAAGATATTGGAATTAATGGTGATAAAATAATTTCCATTGGCAACCTAAGTAATCTAGATGCAAAAAAAACTATTGATGCAGAAGGTCTATGTGTATCTCCAGGTTTTATAGATACTCATTCTCATGCGGATTTTGATATATTACGGGATCCTCAACATATCTATGGGATATCTCAGGGTGTTACAACTGAAATCCTTTCTCCAGATGGAATCGGAATAGTTCCTCTAGATAAATCAAAATCGAAAGAACATATAAACTATTTAGCAGGTATTTTAGGGCACCCTCCGGAAGACTTTGATGGCACATCTTTTGAATCTGCAAAAAAGTTTTATCATAAAAAAAGTAAATGCAATGTTGCTGTATTTGCAGGCCATGGTCCTATCAGAGTTAATATCACTGGAATGGAAGATATTCCACTAGAGGGGGAATTACTAAAAAAAGCAAAATACAAACTTGAGGAATCACTTGAGCAAGGAGCAGCGGGCTTTTCAACAGGTTTAGATTATTATCCTCAAACCTTTTCCTCTACTGATGAGTTGATTGAACTTTGTAAAATTGCTAAATCTAAAGAGAGAGTTTACTCTGTCCACTTAAGAAGTCATGAGAAACACAGAGCTTTTGCTAATGGAGGAATACTAGAGGCAATTGAAATTGCCAGAAAGTCAGAAGTATCATTAGTGGTAGAACATTATAGAACTGTTGAACAAAATGCAGGTCAAATAGATGTTTTATTAGAACCTGTAGACAAAGCAAAAAAAGAAGGTATAGACATAACTATGGAGACATATTCATATCCAGTAGGTTGCACTATTCCTCTTATATTTTTTCCTGGTAAATTTCATCTTGGAGGAATTGATAATATTATGTCAATTTTATCCGATCAAGAACAGAGAAATTATTGGGAAAAAGAATTATTAAAAAATACCCCAAGGCATAACATTGAAGGTGCAATGTGGACTTCTATAGGAAGAGATGATATGCATGAGTATGCAGGATTAAGTGTTGTGGATGGGGCAAAGAAGGATAACTTATCTCCAATACAACATGTTTTAGACATAATGTATAGAACAAAATTAAATTGTGGTTTTAGGGTTATTCCTCCTGCAAGTATTTCAACTTGGAGACAAGTTGAAGAAGATATAATGAATCTACTTCAAAGACCTGATTATTTTGTTGGTTCTGACTCTGTACCAACAGGCCAGACTATCCACCCAAGAGCTTATGGATGTTTTACCAGAATATTAGGTAGATTGAGAAGAAGATTTAATATACCTATAGAATTATTAATCAATAGAATGACCAAGTTTCCTGCTGATAAGATTGGGATCAAAAATAGAGGAGAAATAAAAGAGAATAATTTTGCTGATCTTGTCGTATTTAATTCTGATGAAATTAATGATTTAGCAACATTTGAAGATCCTGAAGTGTTGTCTGCAGGAATAATTAATGTGTTTGTGAACGGTAAACTAGCTTTTGAAAAAGGAAAAGAAGTAACCGAATTAAATGGATATTTTGTCTAGGGCTTTACTATCGATCCATCCGCTCTTCTAACTGTATCCCAAGCTCCACCATATTCTCTTTCCTTAAATGGAAATTTTTTGGCTAATTTCTCGTCAATATCAATTCCTAACCCAGGTTTATTGTTTGACCACATCATTCCCTGTTTTACTTCTGGGCATCCAGGGAAAATTTCTTTAGTATTTTCTCCAAAGATAGAATATTCTTGAATTCCAAAGTTATAGCAGCTCAAGTCTAGAGCTAAATTTGCAGCATGTCCAACTGGTGATGTATCTCCTGGACCATGCCAAGCTGTTCTAACACCAAGAAGCTCTCCCATTGCAGCTATTTTCTTTGCAGGAGTTAAACCTCCTATATCAGAAATATGAATTCTTATAAAATCAATTAATCTATCTTTTATCATCGGAATTATTTCATGAGGAGAACTATAAAGCTCTCCCATTGCTATTGGCGTAGAAGATTGAGCTCTTACCATTTTGAAGTATTCATTATCCTCAGGACTGAATAAATCTTCTAGAAAGAAAAGCTGGTATTTTTCAACTTCTTTTGCAAACCATACTCCAAGGATAGGAGGAATTCGTTCGTGAACATCATGTAAAATTTCTATACCATAACCAAATCTATCTCTAATATATTCAAATAAAGATAAAGCAGATCTCATGTAAGGTTTAGGTTCAAAAACTCCTCCTGGATGTGCATATAATTTGCCATCATTATAATTCTTAATTCTTTTGGTAATAGGTATTGGGCCTAACTTTGGATCATTATTTGATAAGGTTTGCTCTCCCGCTTTTGCAGACTTATTACCATATGTAGAGTATCCAGGTGTTGATACCTGCACTCTTATATGATGGAATCCTTCTTCAATAAAAGCTTCCATCTTGTCTCCTACTTCTTCATTTGTATCACCTGATGAATGAACATAAACTGCAGCAGCTTCTCTAGTTTTTCCACCAAATAAATCATAAAGAGGCATATTAGCAATTTTACCTTTTATGTCCCAAAGAGCTTGATCAACACCCGAAAGTGCATTATTTAATACAGGTCCATTTCTCCAATATGATGAAACATAAGATGACTGCCAAATATCTTCAATGTTATTAACTTCTTTGCCTATAAGAAATGGTTTTAAGTAATCTTCTATTGCATACTTTACAGGGTTAGGTCTTTGTGTGAAAGTCGCACACCCTAATCCATATAACCCATCTTGATCAGTTAAGATCTTTACTATAATCAACCTAATATCATCAGGTTCAGTAAATATAACTTTTATATCCTTAATTATTGGGCTTTTCATACATGTCCTTTATTGTGAAGTAGCATCCTCTTTTTCTTGAGACTCTAGATAGTTTTCTATTGTTTGAATATCACTAAGTTCTACATAAAAATAAAGAGTACTATTTCCTGGTATTCTAGGAGGAGCACCTTGAACTCCATATCCTAATTCAGGAGGTATCTTAATCAATATTTTCCCATCTTTTCCTATTTTACTTAGGCCTATTTGCCATCCTTGGATTACACGAGCCAAAGGGAATACAGAATCAGCATTTCTAGTGTAGGATGAGTCAAATACACATCCATTTTCAAGCCATCCTGTATATTTTGCAGTTACAAGATATTCTAGATTTGGCTTCTCTTCATTTCCTTCTTGAAATATGAAATACTCAATACCTGATTCATCCAAAGTCAATTCATTAGATCTTAGCTCATCTAATTGAGGATAAGATTCAACAAAGTCATATTGTTTTTGACAATACATATCTGAAGGAGTAGGCTCAATAATCGGTATATTTACCTGATTTGAAGGATTAGCTCCCCCACCCCTACATGATATAAAAATAAGAAATATAAATGCCAATATAAAATATTTGCGCAAAATTAACTTTCTCCAGCATCTACAAACTGCTTAGCACCATTAGCCATCCATTCTCCTGTACCTGCAAAAAGAAATTGCACACCCATTCTTGCAAACCTATTAGTATTTGACAAATTACACATTGTACCAGCAGTTTTGCCTGAATCTATTATTTTTTTCAATGCATTATCAATAGTAGAAGTAACCTCTTTGTTACTCTGGTCATTGATATATCCCATTGATTGTGCAAAATCACCTGGAGCTACGAAGAATACATCTATATCATCAACTTCTAAGATAGAATCAAGATTGTTATAAGCTACAATATCTTCAATAAGGATGACTAATAAACTTTTATCATTTGCAATTTTGTAATAATCTGGAACTCCATACCCTTGCCTGGAAGTAGTCATACCTCTTTGTCCTATGGGTGCGAATTTACCTCCAGCAACCACATTTTCTGCTTCTTCCTTTGTGTTGACGTGAGGAACAACTATACCTTGGGCTCCTAGATCTAAAGTTCTATATATTTGGCCTTGTGAATTTTCATTTATTCTTACTACTGATGTGAGTCCCCAAATATCACATGCTCTTGTTAGATCACCAATATTATTTGGACCTACTAAGCCATGTTCTCCTTCTAACCATATACCATCTATACCTGCTTCAATTGCAGCATTGCCAAAAGCGTCAATATCACTTGCATGAGCATTTCCCGCAGCTACATATGCTCTTTCACCATTTTGTAGTTTTTCCTTAACTCTATTTCTTCTCATTTCCATTTCTCACCTTAAATTAACTAGTTTTCATTATCAAATGCATGCTTGCTATTTGTATATCCTGGGCCTTTTCCTTTTTGCCAAGCATGATTTCTTAATACCTTTGTATCAATATTAACACCCCAACCTGGTCCTTCAGGTATATCAACAACTCCATTTTTTATATTTAATGGACCACCTATCATTTCATCCTTCCATGGAACATCATCAATATCTATTTCCATTATTCTTACGTTAGGAATATTTGCACATAGATTTAGAGATATCATTGTTGATAAATGCGAGTAATAGTTATGAGGCGCAACATTAATTTGATGGCTTGCAGCTAAGGCTGCTACTTCTTTAGAATTTATGAAACCTTGCCATGGAATATCTATCATAGCAACATCCATTGATCTTTTTTCAAAATATGGTCTGTAATCAGTTATTCCAAGAAGATTTTCTCCTGATGTTATTGGTATATCAGTAGAATCAGTTATTTCTCTTAGTCCATCTGGATCATACATATCAATTTCAACCCACATCATATTATATTTTTCTAGAACTTTACAAATCTTTTTTACAGCTTGTGGCTTAAAGTTAAAATTCAAGTCTAACCCAATAGTAACTTTTCCTTCAGAGCCTTCTTGGAGTGCGCTAATATGATCTTCAATAACATCAAGAAGTTCATAATTTATAAATGTTTGTCCTTCGGAGGTATATTCTAATCCTTGATCAGTTGTACCAAAACCACCACCAAAACCACCAAAAAAAACATATGTACTTTCAGGAGGATTACTCAATGGAGAATCAGGCCTAACTATTATGTTTGTTTTTAGTGATGTATATCCTTTATTCATCACTTCTTTACCTAAGTTTATAATATCTTTTCTCGAATTTAGAGGATCTACGCCTAATTGTTCAAAACTTCTCGCTCTTGATGTTCCACAATGAGACCAATAAATTTTTTGTTTATTCCTTACCTTTCCTCCAAATAAGTCATATACAGGAACACCATGATGTTTACCTTTTATATCCCAAAGTGCTAGCTCAATTCCAGCAATTGCTTTTAATGCAATTCCTCCCTTAGATTGAATTGCCATTCTTTGTAAATCCCAATAAATTGCCTGTATATTTAGCGGATCTCTTCCAATTAATAATGGTTTAAAATCTTCAACCGTTCCAACTATTCCCCATGGATTTCTTCCATCAGACATCTCTCCATAACCAGTTATACCTGAATCCGTTATAATTTCGGTAAATTGCCAAGGTCGCCAACCAGCATCTACTACGTATGTGTTTATAGATTCAATTTTCATGTCTTTACTCCCTCTTAGTGATATATGTAATATAGACATAAATCAATTTAAAGTAAATAACAAAAAAGAAATAAATAAGATGTCAGAAAAAAATTGCTGTTCACCTAAAAGCGAGAGGCAAGAATTAATAAATATTAATGAATCTTTTGTCAAAAAAAATAATACAACGGATTTTAATAATATGAGATTTATTGAATCTGGTAAATTCTTAATGGGAACCAATTATGATTTAGGATTTATATCTGATGGAGAAGGACCAATTAGAGAAATTGAACTAGAAGAATTTTATATGGATAAATTTCCAGTAACAAATTTAGAGTTCGAAAAATTTTGCTCAACTACAAATTATAAAACTGAGGCTGAAAGCTATGGTTGGTCTTTTGTTTTTTATCAATTAGTTTCTGAAAAAATAAAAAAAGAAGTTAGAGAATCTGTATCTAATGCACCGTGGTGGTGGAAAATAGACGGTGCAAATTGGCGAAATCCTTATGGAAAAGATTCGAGTTTAGATGGGTTGGAAAATCATCCAGTTGTGCATGTTTCATGGAATGATGCAAATGCATATTCAAATTGGGTAGGTAAAGATTTACCTACTGAAGCAGAATGGGAATACGCTGCAAGAGGAGGGTTGGAGCAAAAATTATATTCATGGGGTGATGATGCTTCAGAAATTTACAATAAATGTAATATTTGGGATGGTAATTTTCCTAATCAAAATACATTAGATGATGGATGGCTAGGAACTTCTCCTGTAGACTTTTTTAAACCAAACAATTTTGATATTTATGACACATCAGGTAATGTTTGGGAGTGGTGTAGTGATTGGTTTTCTTCTTCTTATCACTCTAATGATAGAAAAGAAACTAGGCTAAATCCTTCAGGACCAAAATTTGGAACGAATAAGGTTATGAAAGGTGGATCATATTTGTGTAATGATTCATACTGTAATAGATATAGAGTTGCGGCTAGAACCGAAAATTCACCTGATTCCTCTACAGGTAATTTAGGATTTAGATTGATTTACAGGAAATAGTAAAAAGGAGAGAATAAGATGTTAGATAGATTTAAGGTTCCAGATGAAGATAAGATTTATGTTCCAGTTGAAAAAATAACTGAAGTTACTCAAAATATATTAAAAGCTTCTGGTGTTAGTGATGAAGGAGCTAAAAACTCTACTTCGGTTCTTATAGGTAATGACCTTAGAGGAGTTGAAACTCATGGAGTATCAAACGGGTTAAGGCTATATGTTGAAAATTATGCTTCTGGAAACTATAACTCAAAACCAAATATAAAAATTGTTAGAGAATCTGCAACAACAGCAAATATAGATGGAGATGGAGGCTTAGGAGCTGAAATAGGTCCGATTGCTATGGAAATGGCAATAGAAAAAGCGGAAAAATATGGAATGGGAGCAGTTGTGGTTAGTAATACTGGTCATTTAGCTGGATGTGGATACTATCCACTTCAAGCTGTTGAAAAAGATATGATTGGGCAAGCGATGACCTCAGGTGGAGCAGGATTAACTGTACCTACATGGGGATCTGAGCCAATATTAGGAACGAATCCTGTAGCATGGGCAGCTCCAACAAAAGAAATGCCTCCTTTTTTATTTGATATTGCAACAACTCAAATAGCATCAAATAAAATTGGCTTAGCAAGAAGAACTGGTGCCAAGCTTCTTCCTGGATGGATAACAGATAAAAATGGTGATCCAATTTTAGATGAAGTCGAAGCTCCTGAAAGACATGGAAGACACGGAGAATCAAATTACCATTTACTTCCATTTGGTGGTACTAGGGAAAATGGTTCTCACAAAGGTTTTGGCCTTGGAATGGTAGTTGAAATTATGACTAATGAATTATCTGGAATGGGACCAGCTCCTTTATTAAAACATGAAGGATCAGATTTTTTTGCAGCTTATTCAATCGATGCTTTTACTGATACCAATAAATTTAAAGAGGATATGGATGAACTCCTAAAAAGAATTGTAGAATCCAAACCAGCTTCTGGCTATGAAAGAGTTGTTTATGCAGGATTTTTAGAAAATGAAGAATATCTAAAGAGATATGAAGAGGGAATACCTTATCATAAGGAAGTAATAGAATGGTTTGAAAATCATTGTAATGAAATTGGTATTGATTGTGAGTTAAGATAATGCTAGAAAGATTCAAGGTCCCTGATAAAGATAAAATTTTTATTTCTGAATCTAAAATATATGATCTGACAAAAAGAGTCTTAATGGCTTCTGGAGTTTCAGAAAAGGGAGCAAATAATACAGCTTCAGTTCTTATAGGGAATGATATGAGAGGCATTGAAAGTCATGGGATTTCAAACGGGCTTAGACTTTACCTAAATAGATATAATTCAGGAGAAAATAATCCTATCCCTAATATTAAAATTGTCAAAGAATCACCCACTACTGCAAAAATTGATGGTGATGGAGCATTAGGTACAGAAATAGGGCCTATGGCTATGGATATGGCAATAGAAAAGGCAAAAAAATATGGCATGGGATCTGTTTCTGTTATAAATACAGGTCACTTAGCTGGTTGTGGGTATTATCCATTACAAGCTGTTAATGAAGATATGATTGGGCACTGTTTTACTGGTAGTCCTCCCAAACAAACTCTGCCAACTTGGGGCTCCGAACCAATCTTAGGAACAAATCCTGTAGCTTGGGCTGCTCCTGCTAAAGAAATGCCTCCTTTTCTTTTTGATATTGCAACTTCTCAAGTTGCTGGAAATAAGATAGAACTTACTAGAAGAACAGGTGCAAAATTATTACCTTCATGGATTGCTGATGAAAATGGAGTGCCTATTATGGAAGAAATTGAAACTCCAGATAGGGGCCAATACCATTTGCTACCCTTCGGAGGAACAAGAGAAAATGGTTCGCATAAAGGATTTGGATTAGGATTTGTAGGAGAAATGATGACTAACATATTATCCGGTGCAGGGCCAGGTATATTTAACGATCATCAAGGCTCTGATTTTTTTGTTGCATACTCTATTGATGCCTTTACTGATGTAGGAAAGTTTAAGGCTGATATGGATTCACTTTTAAGAAGAATTATTGAATCTAAACCAGCTACTGGATATGAAAGAGTTGTTTATGCTGGATATTTAGAAAATGAAGAATACGATAAAAGATCAAAAGATGGAATTCCATACCATTTTGAAGTTATAGAATGGTTTGAAAATTACTGTTTAAAAAATAAGATAGAATGTGATTTAAGGTAGCCTTAAACTTCCATTTTTCTATTTGTATAATTTCTACCAATTTTTGCTGCTTCTTCACTTTGGCCAGCTATAACACGTGCTCCTGAATCAATAACATCTTTTATATTTTCGGGAGTCCCCTCGCTTAAGAATTTTATATTATTTTTTTTACAGGCTTCTTTAACTCTTTTGGATGCATCAATAATTCTTTGATCGGGATTAGATCCTTTTACTCTATTTATTTTCATAGACATAGACATATCTCCAGGTCCCATTTCTGCAAAACCTATACCAGGTACGCTTAGTATTTGCTCACAATTATTTAATCCTTCCAATGTTTCAATCTTTAGGCCTAATAATAGCTCTCCATTAGGATTTAGTGGCCAAGGATCAGCTTTTTCCATATATTCGTTATTATCTTCTAATCCCCACTTTAATTTAGCCATAAATTCTGATCCTACACCTCTTGTTCCATCCTTTAGTCCGAATCCTACGCCTCGATCATTTAGTTTATATCTACACGATTCTACAAAAGCTGATACTGCTTCAGGAGATGAAGCTTCACATAATAAAATACCATGAACTCCTCTAGCTAAAATCTGTCTAATTTGCCAAGCATTATATCTAATAATTTCACCACTTTCACCCTGAACAGGTAATTCTATAATTACTGCTGGAGTAACATGACCGGAAGGAGTTGGCCCACCATCAACTAGACCTTGCATGTAGGATTCTAAACCTCCCATATCAAAAGGTCCATGCTCCATTCCAATATTTATATAATCTGCCCAAATTTTTGCATCTTTTTTACCTTGTTCGTAAGTCAAGAAGTCTTTGGAAAATGAATGAAGCCCGGTGTAGTATATGGGCTGATCATTTTCAAGCAATTCTATAGCTCTGTTAATTCTATTAGGCATAATTAAACTCCTCTGAAAAAGTTTTCGTTTTTTTGATATTTATGAAAATATAATACTATCTTTTAAAATAAAATAGTAAGTATGAACAAATATATTAATTTTTTCCTCTTGATAAGTCTTTTGACATTTATTAGTTGTCATATTCCTCCTTCACGTGAAATTCAAAACAAAGATTTTATAGAAATATCTTCTTTAATTGAATCTTCAGATAGAATATTAAATCTTTCTTTTGAAGGTGAAAAAATAGAATATCAAATTCAAGATGAAATGTATGTAAGTCTAGAGTTTATTGTTCAAGAGAAATTTACTGGATCTTCAAAAAAAGGTGAAAAAATATATGTCACATTAAATAAAAATTACTACGATAATCTTGTAAATAATAATGAAGATAAATTTGAATTCGAAATTAAGAATAATTATTTATTTTTTTTATTTGGAAGAGCAAAAAAGAATATTTTTCCAAAAGAATTAGGAGGAAGCCTTTGGTTTAATAATGGTAATCCTTCAATTTACGAAATAAAAGATGACAGAATAAAAATTATAAGTAAGAAAGAAGTGCTAAGTAGTCTTTCTGATGAATTTCAGGAAGTTGAATTAAATAGTTATTTTCTATTTAGAGATATGATTATAGAAACTATAAACAAATGAAAAATATTTTTATATTACATGGTTCTGTTGGATATTTTGATGAGATTTTTTTTGGAATTTTGATTTTAATATTTTCTTTATTCATTATTTATTCATATCTTAAAGCTAATAGAAGAAAAAAATTATTTTCAAAAAATAATAAAAAAACTAGGAAATAGCTCCTTTTTTTCTGAATTTTTCTATATCTTCTTTTGAGAAACCATTTTCAATCAATATTTTTTCTGTATGTTCTCCTAAAAGAGGTGAAGGTGTTCTTAATGAACTTGGATTTTCAAGGAATTTAGCTACAACTCCAATATTGTTATATTTACCTATTTTTGGATGTTCTAGTTCTACTTTCATATCTCTAAATTTAATTTGTTCATTGTTCCACACTTCTTTGATATTATAAATTGGTCCGCATGGAACACCTGCATCATCTAATATTTTGATCCATTCTTCTCTAGTTTTTAAAATAAAGGTTTTTTCAAGCTCCTTTTCTAATTCCATCCTATTTTTTACTCTAGATACATTATCTACAAAAACTTCTTTACTCTTTATGTCTTGTCTTTGTATTGCATCACATAATCTCTCCCAATTACTTTGGTTTGGTGCAGCAACATTAAGATATCCATCTTTTGTTTTTAGAGCTTGATAAGGTGCAGAAACTCTATGAGAGGATCCTAATGGTTCAGGTATTTCACCATCATAAAAGAAACCTGTAGATTCCCAAACTGTATATGCTAATGCTGATTCTAGTAGAGATACTTCTATATATTGCCCCTCCCCATTTTTTAATAAATTTATATATGCTGCTTGAATTGCAGACAAAGCAAACATTCCTGTATTTAGGTCTGCAATGGGTACACCTACTTTTGCAGGTGGATTATTTGGATGTCCTGTTATGCCCATTAGCCCGCTCATACCCTGTGCTACTAAATCAAATCCTGCTTTTTTTGAATATGGACCTGTTCTACCGAATCCAGATATTGAACAATAAATAATTTTTTTATTTATTGTTTTTAGCTCTTCATAACCAAGGCCTAATTTCTCCATCGTGCCAGTTCTATAGTTTTCTAAAACAACATCAGAATTTTCAACTAGTCTTTTCATTATTTTTATACCTTCTGGATTCTTAAAATCTATTACTATGGATTCTTTATTCCTGTTCAAATTCATAAATCCTACTGATTCTCCATTTATGAAAGGACCCCAAGTTCTTATATCGTCACCACCATTAGGTTTTTCTATTTTGATTACTTTAGCTCCCATATCACCCAGGATCATTGAGCAAAAAGGTCCAGCTAAAATTTGACTACAGTCTAAAATTTTTAATCCATCTAGTATTCCAGCATGATTTTTCATTTATTTTAACTTTCTATTTTTATTTTTTGTGGCGTTTTGAACAAATTGTATCTATTTATTATGATTTTGCATAATTAAGTTATAATAATAAAAGAATTTTAAAAACTATAAAGAAATAAAAATTAGAATAACTGGAGGTCATTATGAATATGATCCTAACGGTTATCATTAGTATTTTAGTATCAGGTTTAATTTTTGGGATTTTAGGTTACTTTGTTAGATTTTTCACCGTAAGTGGTGAATTAAGAAGAACCAAAGATGTTGTTGAGGGACAATTAAGAAGGGCTGAGTCTCGAAGTAGAGAGATATTAGTTGAAGCAAAAGAAAATGCTTTACAAATAAAGAGCTCTGCTCAAGGAGATATTAATAACAATAGAAGAGATCTGCAAAAATTAGAAACACAATTAGAAGCTAGAGAAGAAAATTTAAAAAAACAAAATGCTGAACTTAGAAGAAAAACAGATAATGTTGAAAAAAAAGATAAATCTCTTGATTTAGAACGAGAAAAGATTCAGAAAATCGAATCTGAACAACAAATCGAACTAGAAAAAATTTCTAATTACTCTGCTGATCAAGCAAGAGAAGTACTAATTGATAAAACCAATAAGAACATAGAATTTGAATTAGCAAAACTTTACAAAGATGCTGAAAATGAAATGCTTTCAACAGCAGATGAAAAAGCTAAAGAAATTTTAGCTGCTTCCATGCAAAGATTTGCATCTGAAGTAGTTGCTGAATCCTCTGTTTCTTCAATTGAACTCCCAAATGAAGAAATGAAAGGAAGAATTATAGGAAGAGAAGGGAGGAATATTAGAGCTCTAGAGAATTTTACAGGTGTAGATTTGATAGTAGATGAAGAGCCTAAGTCCATATCTGTTTCATGTTTTGATCCTATTAGAAAACAGACAGCAGTTTTAGCAATTAATTCCTTAATCAAAGATGGAAGAATACATCCTGCAAGAATTGAAGAATTAGTAGAAAAATCCAAAAATGAGGTTAATATAGAAGTAAGAAACGCAGGCCAAAAAGCAATTTTTGAAACTAATGTAAAAGGCTTGAATAATGAAATTGTAGAGCTTATGGGAAGGTTAAAGTATAGGTATTCATACGGAGAAAATGTTCTTCAACACTCTATTGAAGTTGGTAGATTTGCTGGAATACTTGCTGCTCAAATAGGTCTAGATGTTGAAATATGTAAGACTGCAGGTTTTCTGCATGATCTTGGTAAAGCATTAACTCATGAAATTGAGGGTCCTCATGCTGAAATTGGGGCTGATATAGCAGAAAGAAATAATCTTTCTCCGAAAATTGTGACAGCAATTAGAGAACACCACGATAGAGAAATGTCTTCTGCCGAAAGTTATGTAGTTGCAGCGGCTGATGCAATTAGTGCTGCTAGACCAGGTGCTAGAAATGACTCTTTGGAAAGATACATTGAAAGGCTAACTGCCCTAGAAGAAATTGCTCTAAGCTTTGATGGGGTAGAAAAATGTTTTGCTATTCAAGCTGGGAGAGAAATAAGAGTTATGGTTAACCCTGAATCTATTGATGATTCAAGAGCATCCACCTTAGCTAGAGATATTTCTAATGAAGTAAAAGAAAAATTAAATTTCCCTGGTCAAATAAAAATAATTGTAATAAGAGAAACTAGGGCTATAGAAACTACTGGAGATTATAGTTAGGAGAAAATTTGAAAACCTTAATGATTGGCGATATCGTTGGGAAAGGTGGTAGAAAAACTCTTAAGATTGTTTTACCTGAAATTATAAAAAAAGAAAAAATAGATTTTGTTATAGCACAAGGTGAGAATTCTGCAGGTGGGTTCGGTCTAACAAAAAAAATATCAAATGAATTTTTTGATTCAGGAGTTAATGTTATTACTTCGGGTAATCATATTTGGGATAAACCAGATATTTACGATGAACTAGACAAAATAAACTCTAAAGTCTTAAGACCTCATAATTATCCTTCGGATAAACCAGGGACAGGGATATATTTCAATAATAACTTGGCAGTTATAAATTTATTAGGGTCAGTTTGGATGGGAAAAGTTGATTCTCCTTTTAACTTAATTGGGTCTTTATTAGATGATTTACCAAATGTTCCTATTTTTTTAGATTTTCATGCTGAAGCTACTTCAGAGAAAGCCGCTATGGCATGGTATTTAGACGGTAAAATTTCTGCGTTAGTAGGCACTCATACTCATGTAGCAACTAGTGATAATAAAATTTTACCATCAGGAACAGCATTTGTTTCAGACTTAGGTATGGTAGGTGCAAAAAATAGCATATTAGGTATGGATAAAGATGCTTCTATATCAAGATTTTTTAATGGTAAAAGAAATAGAATGACCCCTATAGAAAAGGGTGAAATGATATTTAATTCTGTGCTAATAGAAACTGATAATCTATCTAAAAAAGCAGTATCTATATCAAGATTAGATAAAGAAATAAGTATTTGATGTTTGCAGATTTACATATTCATACGGATTATTCTGATGGAATATATTCTCCTGAGTCTATAATAAAAAAATCTTTGAAAGCCAAATTAACTAAAATATCCATTACTGATCATGATATTTTTTTAGGGAACTTGGAAGCTAGAGAAATAGCAAAAAAAAAAAAATATAAACTAGAAATTATTCCTGGAGTAGAATTCTCAGCATTTACTCAGAATAAAGAAATTCATATTATTGGTCTTTTTATAGATTTTGAAAATTATAAAATTCTAAATCTTGTTAATGATCTTCAAATAAGAAGAAAAAAAACAGTGAAAAATATAATTAATCACCTCAATAAAAAGGCAGTAAATATATCTTATGAAGAAGTCTTAAGTTTGGCAAAAGGGTCAATAGGTCGCCCTCATATAGCTCATGAATTGATAAATAAAGGATACGCGTTAAGTATAAATGATGCTTTTGATAGATATATATCAAATAATATACTTGGTGATGTTAGAGAACCTAGTTTAAGTATTAAGAATGCTATTAAGGTAATTAAAGATGCGGGGGGTATTTCAGTTTATGCTCATCCTAATTTAACTGATAAAAACTTTTTTAATGATTTGAGAGAAATGAAAGAAATAGGACTAGATGGAATAGAGGTATCCTCCCCTAGATATGGATTATCAAGACAAAAAGAATTAATGGAAATTTGCAATAAGTTAAATCTTATAAAGTCTGGAGGTAGTGACTTTCATGGATTCCATAAAGGCATAGATATAGAACCTAAAAATGGAATAAATGAGATAGAGTTTAAAAATTTGATAAGATCAATAGAATAAAATGCTTACAGATCTTTTATTAATAATTATTTTATACTTAATTGGATCATTTCCTACATCACATTTTTATGGAATTTTTTTTCTTAATAAAAATATACTATTAGAAGGAAGTAGCCATTCTGGTCTTTCTAATATTTACAGATACCTAAGCTTTTATAAAATATTAATGATTCTCTTTTTTGATGTAGTTATAAAAGGTGCTTTACCTTCATATATATTATCTTCGTATTTATCAGATTTAACTAATTATCTTATTGCTTTAGTTGTTGGGCATAATTTCTCAATATTTTTGAAATTCAAAGGAGGCAGGGGCTTGGCAATATCCCTAGGAATATTATTAGGAGCTAAAATAGAATTATTTTTTACTGTTGTTATAATATTTTTAATATTATGGGCAATTATAAAGTTTAAGGATAGTTCATGGCCTTGGTTGCTTAGTCTAATAATAACTACTATCACTTATTTATATGATTATCATTTAGGAAATTTTTTCTTTGATAGTGAATATAAAAATATTAAGTTTCTCTTATTTTCAATCTTATTATTAATAATTTTTACCAGAATCTTAGGAAAAAGAAATTATAGTAGGATTAACTATAAGACTATAATTTATAGAATATTTTTCGATAGAGATAATTTCTAAATGCAATGTTATAATCATAAAAATATTGAGACACTTTTGAATTGCTCAAGATGTAATAAGCCTATATGCAATAGATGTACTACTGATTCCTATGTTGGTATTAAATGTAAAGACTGTGGATCTATAGGGAGGCCAGATATTTTAAATGTTTCTTTTATAGATTTTCTAAGAGTATTTTCTCTTTCCTTTTTATTTTCTCTAATAATTGGTTTTTTGTATTCTATGATTTTGATAACTTTACTTAATATCGATTTACTTGGGAATATTCAATCTACTGCACTTATGTTTATAAGAATTATAACCTTGATTTTTCTTGTTTTTTTTGGGGTTGTTAATGGCGAGTTAGTGAAAAAATTATCTAATAAAAAAATAAATAAAATATTTCCTATGATTGCTGCCTTAAGCACTTTATTATTATGGTTAGTTATTTATTTTATCTTTTCATCACTTTTTAGTTCATACATTAATTGGTGGTATCAGTTTTTTTATCAACCTGTGTCTATGCTTGGTCTTGGAATAGGAATATACTTATCATACGCAAGATTAAAATGAGGATTAATGAAAAAAACTAAGATAGAAAAATTAGAAACTATACTTTGGGACAGGTGGCTACTACTCAAAATTTATTGTGAGGATGGTACGGTTGGAATTGGTGAAGCTGGAGTTCATGGATGGCAAAGACCAACTAAATCAATGATCGAAACTATGGAACCTTACCTTATAGGAAAAGACCCTTCACTTATTGAGCATCATTATCAATGGTTATATCGGTCAAGTCATTTTATGGGATCTATTGTACAAGGAGCCTTATCAGCGATTGATATAGCTTTATGGGACATAAAAGCTAAAAGGCACGATGTGCCAATTTATGAATTGCTTTCAGGTAAAACTAGAGAAAAAGTTAGATGTTATATGCATGTTGGAATGTATAACTCTGAATTAAAATCTAAAAAAGGTACTACTGATGCATTAGTAGAGGATGCTAAAAAAGCAGTTGAAAGAGGTTTTACAGCAATAAGATTTTCTCCATATAATGAAAAATTTTATTTACATAAATCATTTAGCGAATGGGCAAATGAATCTGTAAATAATGTAGGGGCAATAAAAGAGGCTGTTGGGGATTCTGTAGATATTTGTGTAGAAATTCATAGACAAATGAGTCCTGCAGAAGGTGTGAGTCTAGGTAAATTATTAGAACAGTTTACCCCATTTTTTTATGAAGATCCTATGTTACCAGATTCACCAAATCTAATGGCAGATATTCAAAATAATTGTAATATTCCAATAGCTACTGGAGAAAGATTTACTAGTATTTTCGAATTTCAACAACTACTTGAAGCTAGGGCTACTAGTTATATTAGACCTGATTTATGTTTGGCAGGTGGTATTACTGGATGTAAAAAAATTTCAGCAATGGCAGAATCTCATCACGTAAAAGTAATTCCTCATAATCCTCTTTCTCCTGTTTCTACAGCCGCCTGTGTACAATTAGATGCTTCAATACCTAATTTTGCCTTACAAGAATTTACTGGCGAAGATAAGCCTCCTAAAAGCGACCTTATTATTAATCCAATTAAGCTAGAAAATGGATATCTTATAGTCCCTGATAGCCCAGGATTAGGAATTACCTTAAATGAAAAAAGTTTAAGTTTAGGAGAGAATCCTAAGGTTCTTGATACACCAATAGGATTTGATGGTTCAGTTCAGGACAGATAATCTATATATGCTATCTTTCCATATCATTAATATCCTTAGGAATATTAGCTGATAAATTTTTTGGGCCACTAGCATCTATTAGTATATTATCTTCAATTCTTATTCCTATATTTGAATATTTTTTTGTTATTTTTTGAGCCATATCTCCAAAATACAATCCAGGCTCTATTGTCAAAATCATTCCTTCTTCAAATTTTGTATAATTTTCTTCAGCATCTCTATAGCTTCCTGCATCATGTACATCAAGTCCCAGCCAATGAGATGTTGAGTGCATATAAAAAGGGAAATATAATCTTTTTTCTATTATTTCATCTAAAGATTCTTTTAGTATACCCAAATGCTTCAAACCTTGAATCAGAGTTTTCAATGCTTTTATATGAGGATCATTTATTGAATTCCCTAATTTACATTCATTAATAGCATCTATATTTGCCTGAAGAACTATTTCATATATATCTTTTTGTTCAGAAGTAAATGTCCCATTTACTGGCCAAGTTCTAGTAATATCAGCAGAATAATAATCCCACTCAGATCCTGCATCAATTAGTATTAGGTCTTTATCTTCTAGCTGCTTGTTATTACTAACGTAATGTAAAATGCATGCATTTCTACCAGAAGCAACAATGGAAGGATAACCATTCCTTTTTGCACCTGACATTCTAAATTCTTTTTCTAATATTTCTTGTACTTCATACTCAAAGAGACCTATAGATGTTTTTTTAATAGCTTCCCTAAACCCATTTGAAGTAATATCAATTGCTTTTTGAAGAATATTTATTTCTTCATTAGATTTTTTCAATCTCATGCGATCAATCAATACTGAAGGATCTATTATCATTGGATTTGGTATCCCAATCCTTGATTTGATTTTCTTAAATTGTTCTAAGCCTTCAATTATTAATTTATCAATCTTCTCAGATGATCCTAGATTATAATAAATCTTTTCACATGAAAGTAAAATTTCAATAAATCTTTCTGTTTCATCATTTTTATATGAATCATTAGCTAAGTAAAATGATTTAGCTTTTTCATTACCAATTTTATAACCTGTCCAAACTTCCTCTTCAATCTTTTTTTCTTGAAGAAAAAGTATATATTTTTCTGAATCTTTTTTTAGCATCATCATTAATGCATCTGCTTCTTCTATTCCAGTTAAATACCAAAATATAGAATCTTGTCTAAAATCAAAATTAACATCATTATTTCTAACTTTCTCAGTTTCTCCTCCCACTAACAAAACTGAATTTTCCTCCATATTTTGGAAAAGTATATTTCTTCTATTTTGATATTGTTTTTGATCTAAAATTTTCATTCTATAAAATATCTATTTTTATACCATTTAAGCTCTTCAATACTTTCTCTTATATCATCTAAGGCTAAATGAGTATTTTTTTTCCTTGGCTCAATTTTTGAAGGTTTATACCAACGCTTTATGACCTCCTTAAGAGAAGATACATCTACCATTCTATAATTTAAGTATGAATCTAAAAGAGGCATTTCTTTATGAATAAACCTTCTATCTATATGAATTGAATTTCCACAAAGTATACCCTTATTTTTATTTACCCATTTTGATATAAAATCTACATTTTTTTTGTCTGCATCTTTAATTGTTATTTCAGATACCTTAACAGCTTCTAATAAACCTGATTTTGTATGAATCTTAAGAGGCCAATCTTCTATGATCTCTAGTTCTTTCTCAGATCTGTTGATAACTAAGTTTGGTCCTTCTTCAAGTATTTCTAAATTTTTATCAGTAATTATGCATGCTGTTTCGATAATCACTTGATCATCAGATAATCCAGTAAATTCTAGATCCATCCAAATTAGATTATTATCATTGATCATAGAGGTAAAAATGTATTATTATTTATTAGTACTAATATTATCAAATGAAGAAAATCTACACTATTCCAATTAATGAGAAAAAGATATTTCAACTATATAAATTATGGTTAAATAATGGTTATGAGAAAGAAAAAGATATAGATATCAAAAAAAATCATTTGTTAGGATCTGAAAAAGAAATAACAAATATTAAACTTTTTACTTATGAATTAGATGACCAAATTAAGAGTTCTTGCATAACTTTATATGACAAGAAACTTAGAACTTTGGCGGGATTAGGAGAAGTTTGTACAGAAAAAAAATCTAGAGGTAATGGTTATGCAAAAGAGCTTTGTAATGATGCAAAAGAAGATTTTTTTTCAAATAAAGAATCAGAAGGAATTTTTTTAGGTACAGTTAATCCTGTAGCTCAAAAAATTTATGAAAATTTAGGATGGATACAGATACGTAATTCAAAAGTTATGTTTAATTCCAGACAAAATATAGATTTTGATGAATTCATTTATGATTTTTATAATAATAATCAGTCATTAACCCTATCAAAAGGTTCTTCTGAACATAGGATTCCGATTATTGTATATTTTTTATCAGAGATTAATGAATTCAAGGTAGACTTAAATGCTGGTATTATTGGGAATAATTTTTCATCAATGTGCCTAAGTGCCTATAATAAGTTTGAAAGCATAAGAAATAATTTTGGAGATTGGTTTGTGATATCTGACATCAGAAATAAAATTTTTGCTATTTCTACTATTAAGAATATAGATGAAAATAACATAAGAATCGATGGCAATTACAAAAAAAATTATAAAAACGAGTTTATAAAGTTGATTAAGTCAAATATAGATAGCGTTAATAATCTAAACTTGAATTCAATTTATGTAAATATTCTAGAAAAAGATTTAGAAAAAAAAGAAATATTCTATCAATTAGGATTTATTGAAAAAAAAGAAAAAATAATAATTGAAGGAAAAATTTTTTCAACTTTAATTTTGAACTAGAATTTATCCATTTTTTGATTAAACTTTTCCTCTAAAATTGTTTTATAGAAAAATTTATTAGCACCTTCAGAGTCATTATATGATTTTAATAATTCCTCTTTTTCTTCATTGAGTATTCTAGCAATACCTTCTCTATGATCTATTGCAATTTCTAGAATTTCAGGGTCAATCTTTGTTTTAGAATAAATAACAGGATATCTATTATTATGCATCTTAAATTCAATACCAACTGAAATTAAATTTTTTATTATTTCTTTATACTTATCTTTTTTCATAAATTTCAAATATCATAATACTCATAAATTATTCAAAATCTATATTAATTTTTATGAAAGATGAAAAAATATCTATAGACCTTCATGGTATGCGTGCTTCGGAAGCTATTGTTGCTATTGAAGAACATATTTATAGCTGTATAAATCTAAATTATTCACAAGTTAGAATAGTCCATGGACACGGAACAGGAGTCTTAAAAAGAATTACAGAAGAAGTTTTAGAAAAGTCTGAATTTATTAAGGATTTTTATCCAGATCATAATTACAGTTCTACAATAGGTAACTTAATTTACTAGAAATTTCTAATAATTACTGCAATTAATGCTCCTATCACAAACCATAATGTCCATCTAAACCACCATAATTTATATAATTCCTTAAATTTATGCATTATTTTTCCCTACTTTAAGATTTAGTTTTTCAATTGCCTCTAACATTTCATATTCTAACTTTGAAACTACTTCTTCTACCGAGGTAATATCATCTATTCTGCCTATACCCTGCCCTGAACCCCAGATATCCTTCCAGGTTTTTGGTTTCTTTGTTGATTCGAAATTCATTTGACTTTTGTCTCCATCGGGAAGATTATTAGGATCTAATCCTGCATTACTTATTGATCCTTTTAAGTAGTTTCCTGGTATGCCTGAAAAATATGAAGTATAGAGTATATCTTCAGCAGTACTATCAAGAATCATTTTTTTATAAATTTCATTGGCATTAGATTCGTAAGTTGGAATAAATCTAGATCCAACATATGCTAAATCTGCCCCCAAAGCTAGTGCTGATGCAATCGAATATCCGTCACCTATAGAACCAGACAATAATATTATTCCATCAAACCACTCTTTTACTTCTCTTAGTAAAGCAAAAGGTGATAAATTCCCACCATGACCACCAGCTCCTGAGCAAACTAAAATTAAACCATCTACTCCTAAACCAGCAGCTTTTTTTGCATGACGAATACTTATAACATCATGAAATACAATTCCTCCATAACTATGAGCAGCTTCAATAATTTCATCAGGTGGTCTTAAGCTAGTTATAATTATTGGGACTTTATGATCAACACATGTTTCCATATCAGAAATTAATCTTTTATTTGATTTATGACAAATTTGATTTACAGCAAAAGGAGCAGCTTTTTTCTCAGGATTCTTTATTTCGAACTCATTTATTCCATCTTTTATTTGATTTATCCACCCATTTAAAGTTTCAGGTTTTCTAGCATTTAATGCTGGGAATGAACCTACAACCCCTGAAATACATTGATTGATAACTAAATTAGGGTTTGAAATTGTAAACATAGGTGCCGCAACTACAGGGATTCTTAAATTAAAATTATTTATTTTATACATTCTATTTTTTATTATGTTTATAATATTTTACTATCAAATTTCCATTACCTAATCTTAACAAAATTACGATAAAATTAGTATATATGTGATTTTAGGAGTTGATATTGCAAAATTCTAACGATATTGATCAGTTGATTAACCAAAATCAAAGAAAATTTGGTAAAAAGACAATTATTTATTTAGTACTTTTTATAATTATTTCACTTGCTCTCATATCATGGTATCTGATTAATGATTCTACAGAAAATTCTGTTACCATTTCTTATGAAGAATATATGGTAAAAAAAGGAACAATAGCCGATTTGTTGATTGCTTCTGGAAGTACTAATATTGAAAACAAAATTAATCTATCATTTAATACAAACGGAACAATAACTTCGATAGTAGTGAATGAGGGAGAAAATGTTTCAAAAGGTAATATTCTTGCTGAGCTAGATTCTAAAGATTTACTTAATAATCTAGAGAGACAAAAATTACAAATCAAGTCCGCTGAATATGCTGTAAGTCAGGCACAAAAAAATCTTGATGATTTATTAAATTATCCTTCCGATGAACAATTAAAATCTGCTCAAGAATTAGTCAGTCAAGCTCAAGCAAATTTTATAACCGCCCAAGAAAATTATGATAATCTTTTGAACCCATTGGATTCTGAATTTGATTCAGTATCAAAACTTATTGAACAAGCTAAATATAATACGGAAAATACTAAATTACTAATTTCTAATGCAGAAAATACTTTATCTTCAAATAAAATTTTACTTATAGAATCTGTAAATAATTACTGTGATGAAGTATGGGATGGTTTAGGACTTCCAAATATAAATGATGCCTGCTCTGGTGAACAAAATCTCCCTCTTTCAAAGCAAATTACAGATAATATTTTGAAAGAAGTTTTTAAGTGTTGTGATGCAAATACAACTAAAATGAATTTATCTAAGTCTTTAATAAATACTAATTCAAATTATCGATCATCTATTAAACAAATTGAAGTTCTAAATGTCCAATTAGATAGTGCAAATGCAAGCTTGAAAGAAGCTCAAAATACTCTAGATAGCTTAAGGAACCCTACTCTAAATGATATTAACAGGCTAAAATATCTTGAGGAGCAAGCTGAAACAAATCTTCAAAAGACTATAAATACTTTAGAGGAAATTTTGGGTGGCGCTAAGATAGAAGACATAGCTCTTGCTGAAGAAAATCTAGCCCAAGCAGAATCCAATTTATATATCCAAGAGCTTTTAGTTGATCAGGCAGAAGAAAATTTATCAAAAACAAAATTATATGCATCCTTTGATGGTCAAATATCATCAGTGAATTTTAAAGAAGGAGAATTTATAGCTTCTGGTCAAAATATTATGACTCTTACTGATGCAAAAACAACAGAAATGACGATTATTGCTTCAGAAGCAGAATTTGTTGAGATGGAAGAAGGAATGTATGGTATTGTGGCTCTTGATTCAAAACCCGAATCTCCTCTTATAATACAAGTAGTTTCGATATCTGATGTCCCCAATGTTCAGCAAGGTGTAGTTACTTACCCAGTTAGGGCTAGGTTTATTAGAGGTTTTGAGGTTATTACAGTGATTGATAAATTTAGACCCCTAATACAATCATTGATAGGAACTATAGATCCAAGTTCTCTAACTAATATTCCCGGAGGTGGATTTCCTGGAAGTATTGGTCAAAGCCAAAACTCAAATAATGAAATTGACTTAAATAACTTAGATGTAAATAGTCCTTTATTAGATTTTTTATCTGGTGAATTACCTGCGGAGGGTATGAATGGAACGGTTACTCTGTTGCAAGAGTCTGTTGAGAATGTGATCACTATACCATCTGAAGCAATAATTGTTGATAGGAATATCAAGAAAGTAATTTCATCATTTAATCAAGATGATATTATCTATACACAAATAGAGACTGGATTAACAGATGGAAATATGACTGAAATAACTAAAGGTTTGAATGAAGGTAATAAAATATACATCAGAAGAGAATCAACTAATGGATCAAATGAATCAACATCAAGGTCTATTGAAGATGTTACTAATAATAGACCTGCCCCTATGGGTCCTCCTGGGCCAAGAGGAGATGGAATAGGAAGATGATTCGCTTAGAAAATGTAAGTAAGGTTTTTGATACAGGTTATAATCAAGTCAGAGCATTAACAGATGTAAATATTAGTGTTAATCAAGGGGAATTTATATCTATAAAAGGACCATCAGGTTCTGGTAAAAGTACAATGATGAACATAATAGGATTGCTTGATAGGCCAACAAATGGGAAATATATTTTAGCAAATAATGATGTTTCAAAATTAAATGATAATACTAGATCACATATAAGAGGAAGTATATTTGGATTTGTTTTTCAATCCTATAATTTGATACCTAGACTTGCAGCTGTAAATCAGGTAGAAATGCCATTAATTTACAGAAAAGAAAAAAATAGAAGGAAAAAATCTGTTTTAGCTCTAAATAGAATGGGGCTTTTAGAGAGAATAAATCATTCTCCTGTTGAACTATCAGGTGGAGAGCAGCAGAGAGTTTCTATAGCTAGGGCTTTAGTTGGGGAACCAAAAATAATACTTGCAGATGAACCGACGGGTGCATTAGATACAAAAACAGGAGATGAGATTATAGAAATTTTCAAAGAACTTTCAGAAAGTGGAATAACAGTAATCATAATAACCCATGATAATGCAGTTGCAAAAAAAACTTCTCGTATCATAGAAATGAAAGATGGTATGGTTCAGTGAATATTTTTGATGCAGTTAAATTTGCTTTTAGGTCGATAATTTCTACACCTTTAAGAAGTGGACTTACAGCATTAGGTGTAATTGTTGGAGTGACATCTGTAATAGTTTTAGTATCCTTAGGGCAAGGAATAAGAAAGCAAGTTGAAGATGAGATTACTGCTTTGGGTACTAATTTGTTATTCATAACAGCTAGATCAGAAGATTCCTCTACCGGAGTTTCTGGAGGAAGAAACTCTGGAATAACATTAACTCTAAGTGATGCTGAAAAACTCTCATCTAGAAATATTAATGGGATAAGAAGCCTTGCACCTCAAATAGATTTTCCTGCACAACTAATTGCCGGAGATTATAATGTAGAGGCTAATGTATTTGGAACTACTCCAGAATATATAGATGTTATTTCTACTCAAACTAGCCTCGGCGAATTTATAACTCAAAAAGATGTTGATACTAAAGCTCTTAGGATGGTATTAGGTTCAGAAATTAATGAATCTCTTTTTCCTGATACCGATCCCGTTGGGAAAATTGTTAGATTAAGTCTATTTAACAGATTTGATTTTAGATTCTTGGTGACAGGAGTTATGAAAGCAAAGGGTGGTGATGGCGATGAAGATTTTTCTGTATATATTCCTGTTTCTACCATGCAAAATAGAATTGGTTTTCTAAGAAATCCTACTGGAGATGTGAATGTATTTTCTATAATTGTTAGATCTACCGAAGATGCAGATAAAACTGTTGTTTCAGACTCAATTACTAAGGAATTGCAAAATATCCATGAAGTTGATGAACCTGATTTTGAAATAACTAGCATGGACCAACTTCTAGAAGCAGCCAATCAAGTTACTCAAGCTCTTACTTTATTCTTAGGATCAATAGCAGGTATTTCATTGTTAGTTGGAGCAATTGGAGTAGGAAATATTATGTTAGTAAGTGTGACTGAAAGAACTCGAGAAATTGGAACTTTAAGATCTATTGGTGCTACCAAGTTTGATATTAGGCTTCAATTTATAACTGAAGCATTGACTATTTGTTTGATAGGAGGAATATTAGGGATCTTAATAGGAATTATAATCTCCTTAAATTTAGGCGGAATATCTTTTCAGGATGAGTTAGGAGATGAAACTAATTTACCTGCTGTTATAACCCCCATAAGTGTAATTATCGCCTTTCTAGTATCTCTTCTTGTAGGATTAATTAGTGGCGCTTATCCTGCATATAGAGCCTCAGAGTTAGACCCTATCGAAGCACTAAGAAGTGAATAAATCTACTGTTTATAGAATACATTTTCCAATCCAATTATATTATCCAATTTTTGTTCTAGAGATTTACTGGCATCAACATTAGCGAAAGGTAAGTTAAGCTTTACTTTTTCATTATTATTTTTCACAATAATTGATACAGGTATTTGACCTTCATTATCAAGTAAAATTCTTGTTATATCATCCATAAGATGTTTATTTTTTGAGTGCTTCTCATCATCTAGTGTAATAATAACTTCTTTTACATAATTAACTTCTTCTTTTGCAAACTCTTCAATAATAATTTTTTCCTCCTTCTTTTTATCTTCAATAGTTATAATAGGTTCAGATTTACTTAGATTTTCCTTAAAGATTTTTTTTGGTATTATTTCATCATCAAAAGAAAACATTTCACCATTGTCATACCAAATAGAAATATCTCCATTTCTATTATTAATTTTTCCAGAAACTTTAGCTATAGGACTATGAACCCATTTATCAACCTCTTCTAGTTTATTTTGCCAAATCATAAGATCAATTATTCCATCAATTAGTTCAAGCTTAACTATCATGAACTCAGAACCTTTTCTTGATACTCTTTTTTCATAAGATCTTACTTCTCCAATAATTGTTTGAGCCTTTGATTTATCTGCATTGTTAATTTGATCTATTGAAACATTCATGTCTTCATTTATTTTGCTGATCTTTAACATTTCTTTATGATTTGGATTTTCTGTAAATGAAATACCTAATATTTCTTTTTCCCAATGCATCTTTTGAGTGTCATCAGTTGTGAAATTGTTTAGTTCGAGTTCTGTTGTTGGAGTTTCTACTTCATCTCCAAATAAATCAAACATTGTTGTTTGATTACTATTTCTTAATTTTGTTGCGTTATTAATTTGAAGTAAAATTCTTTCAGTAGATTCAAGCAGACTACCTCTATCACCTAGTTGATCTAAGCTACCAGACTTGATAAGACTTTCTAAAACTTTTTTATTTACCCAAGCTGAATCCATTCTTTTGCAAAATTCTTCTAAGGAATTAAAAATACCATTTTGTTGCCTTTCATTAATTATTTTTTCCACAGAAGATAAACCTACATTTTTTAATGAACTTAAGCCAAATCTAATACTCCTATTATCTGTATCTTCTTCAATAGAAAATTTTGAATTTGAATAGTTAATACTAGGATTCTTTATAGTTATATTTGTTTTTCTTATCTCAGTTATACAATCTGAAATCTTTTCAAAATTACTTATGTATGAATTCAATAAAGAAGTAAAGTATTCTATTTTATAATTTGCCTTAAAATAAGCAGTCCAATAGGCTATCATTGCATATGAAACGCTGTGGGCTTTGTTGAATGCATAACCAGCAAATGGTTCGATAAGATCAAATATTTCATTAGCTATATCATTATCAAATCCTTTTTCTAATGATCCTTTTATAAAAGTATCCTTTTGAGCCTGCATAACCTCTTTGATCTTTTTCCCCATTGCTTTTCTTAGAATATCTGCCTCTCCTAAAGTGTAGCCTCCAAAAGCTTGAGCAATTTTTAGTACTTGGTCTTGATATACAATAATTCCATATGTTTCTGTAAGGATTTCTTTTAATGCTTCATGAGGATATTTTATTTTTTCTTTGCCATATTTAGATCTTATAAATCTATCAATATGTTCCATTGGCCCAGGTCTATATAGGGCGATCATTGCTGCTATATCTGAAATATTAGAAGGTTTTAAGTCTTTTATATATTTTCTCATACCTGCTGATTCAAGCTGAAAAACACCAAAAGTATCACCTTCTGATAGTAGGTCAAAAGTATTTTTATCTTCTTTAGAAATATTATAAATATCGAAATTTTCATCAATAGAATTTTGTATTAATTCTATTGTTTTACCAATAATAGTTAGATTAGTTAGTCCAAGAAAATCCATCTTTAGTAATCCAACATCTGCTATAGCTCCCATAGCATATTGAGTAGTTGGAGGAGAATCATCCTCACCTGATGTTGATCTTTGAAGAGGAACATCATTTGTTAGATTGTCCTGAGATATTATAACTCCTGCAGCATGTGTTGATGCATGCCTAATTGTTCCTTCTAATTTGGTAGCAAATTCAACTACTTTTTTATAATCACTATCTTTTTGAAGCGATCTGAATTCTTCAATTTCTTGAGCATCTTTGATTTTTGTTCCGACTTTAGTAGGAATTATACCTGCGAGTTTATCTCCTACTGCTAAGGGTAAATCTAATACCCTAGTTACATCTCTTACTGCTGCTTTTGCTCCCATTGTGCCAAAAGTAATAATCTGAGCTATATGGTCTTTACCGTATCTATCTACGCAATATTTCATTACCTCGTTTCTTCTATCATCCTCAAAATCCATATCAATATCAGGCATTTCTCTTCTTTCAAGATTTAAAAATCTTTCAAATACTAAATTATGCTCCATTGGATTTATTCTTGTGACTTCTAGGCAATATAAAACTAAGCTTGCTGCAGCTGATCCTCTAACTGCAGATAAGATTTTTTTTGAATTTACAAACTTAAAGATATCCCAGCAGACTAAAAAATAATCAGGAAACTTAGTTTTTTCTATTACATCTAATTCATATTCTAATCTTTCAATTAATTTACTTTCATTAGAATCAAATTTTTTTGTAAAGCCTTTATAACTAAGTTCTCTGAGGTATTCCATAGAAGACTTTCCCTCAGGACATTTATATTTTGGCAATAGGCTCTTAGATAAATCTAATTCGATATTACATTTTTCTGCTATTAGTAGAGTATTACTTAATCCTTGCTCTAACTCTCTCCATTGTTGATACATTTCTTCTGTAGATTTAATGTGATAATTATGGTCATCAAACTTAAATCTATTGGGATCATTAATATTAGAATTAGTTTGTAAACACATCAAAAGTTCGTGGGCTTTATGATCTTCCTGATTTACATAATGATTATCATTAGTGATGACATATGGAATATTGTTTGCCTTGTTTATTCTAATTAGTTCTTCATTAATTTTTTGTTGATTAGGTACTCCAATATGTTCCATAATTTCTAAATAAAAATTATCCTTGAAGACTTCATGGAACCACCCATATGTATTTTTTGTTTTTTTATGATCTTCATTAATTATAGCTCTTGATAACTCAGATGAAGGACACCCTGAAAGAACTATGATTCCTTCGGAATTTTTTTCTAAAATATTTTTGTCTATCCTAGGCTTGTAATAAAATCCATTGAGATTAGAGTGCGTAACTAATTTCATAAGATTTTGATAACCAGTATGGTTTTCTGCAAGTAAAGTTAAGTGGTATGGACTTTTTTCATCTGATGTCTTTTTGTAACTATCTTCTTTTGCTACATAAGCCTCTAAGCCTATAATTGGCTTAATCTCTTTTTCTTTAGCTAATTTATAAAAATCTATTGCTCCATACATGTTTCCATGATCTGTAATTGCAATCGCACTTTGAGAATTTTCCTTGACCTTAGTAACCATTTTTTTTAGGTTACTCATTCCATCTAATAGACTATATTCTGAGTGATTATGTAAATGAACAAATGAATTCAAAGTTTTATTTTTGGATAAAATATTTAAGTTATTTAGAGAATAGAACTCAAGCCAATATTATTCATTATTTTTAAAGGCTATTTTCTAAGAATTAATATTTTTTTTAAGAGAAATAACTAAAGGTATAGCTAATATCATGCCTACTGATAATATGTAATATGCATATTTATACTCTCCAGTAATATCTTTAGTTAGGCCTACTAATAGAGGTGATAATGTTCCAAAAACTGCTCCTACTGTGTTTAAAATTCCTATCATTGATCCATAATTTTTTCTTCCGAAATAATCTGCTGCTAAAGTTAATCTGAGAGGAACAGAAGATCCAAAGCCTAACCCAAAAAATAATATGAACATGACTATTCCGATATTTCTAGGTAATAATGAAGAATTTTCATACATACCCATTATTGCTATACCAGAAATACCTAAAGTTAAGAGCGAAAATGATATTGTAAGCAATATTTTTCTATCAAATTTATCTGTTATGAAGCCAACAGTTATTCTTCCAGCAATATCTCCCCACCATGATAATCCAATGATAGTAGCAGCTATAGCAGTAGTAAGTCCAAATTCTTTGAACGATGTAAGATGAAATAAGTTACTCGTGAAAACAGCTTGACTTAATCCTGTAGCTAGAGCCAATTTCCAAAAGTTTCCACTTTTTAGAGCATTAGAGACAGACATCCCTTTTTCTCTTGCATCAAGTATTTCATCATTTTCAATATTTGTTTCAGGTTTTATTCCATCGGGATGTTGTCCATAGTTTTCGGGGTCGCTTCTTAAGACTAATGAAGTAGGGAATCCTAATATCCAAAAACCTATTCCAACTGCAAAAAGTAAATTTCTCCAACCAAATTCATCTATCCCTAAAACTATTAGAGGAACAGTAATTCCTCCTAACCCAGCACCAGACATTAAAATTGAGATAGCTTTTCCTCTATTTTTATTAAACCAATTTCCTACTACAGCTACAAAAATAATGAAAGTTCCAAAAGACATTCCTAGGGTTAGTATTGTAATAGCACAATAAAATTCCCAAAGAGCTTGCATTCTACTCATCCAAATAAATGCTCCACCGGTTAATAATATTCCAAATGCCATAACTCTTTTAGGACCAAATTTATTTATAACTGTACCAACAAAAGGTGAAATCAATCCACTTTCAGATCTTTGTATAGATAGTGCTGCTCCAGTAGCAGCGCTGCTCCATCCAAAAGTATTTAATATTGCATCAAAAAAAGGTGGAAAACCTCTCCAAAAAACAGCAGATGAGTACCATTGTACTATTCCAGCACTAATGACTATCCACCAACCATAAAAAATATTTGGCTTTTTGTTATTAAAGTGCAATAATACCGTATCCTCCATCAACAGGAATTATACTTCCAGTTATTCCTGAAGATAAGTCACTTATTAAAAATAGGGCAGTGTTCGCTACCTCTTCATGCGTGATGGGTCTTTTTATTGGCGATCTTTCTTCATGTGCTTTTCTCATTTCAGTGAATCCAGGAATACTTCTAGCTGATAATGACGGTAATGGACCTGCAGATATAGAATTGAATCTTATTTTTATAGGCCCAAATTGAGCTGACAATTGCCTATTGATATTTTCTAGAGCAGCTTTTGCAGTTCCCATAACATTATAACCAGGATAAACTCTAGTTGAAGCATCAAAAGTCATAGAAATTACAGAAGCTCCTTCTTTAGAAAAGTATTCTGAAGCTTCTCTAGCAATTGTTACTAAAGAATATGAGCTTGTTTCAAGAGCCAAAGAGAATCCATCCTTTGAAAGATTTGAGAAGTCTCCTCCAAGATCTTCCCGGTTTGCGAATGCGATAGAGTGAACTATGAAGTCTATTTCTCCATATTTATCATTAAATTTTTTCATAACTTCTTTAACTTCATTTTCATTATTTGCATCACATTTCAATAACAAAGAATCATAAGGCTCTAAAAGTTTGTCAATATTTTTTAATAATCTTTCATCAAGATAAGTAAATGCTAATTCTGCGCCCGCTTCAAAAAGTTTTTCTGATATAGCCCAAGCTATTGATCTTTGATTTGCGAGACCAAATATTATTCCTTTTTTACCTTTTAAATCTATTTTTATGCTCATTGATTTATCCTACTTTCTATATTCTTCCGCATTATCTACGGGCATGTATGATATCTTTTTTTGTGAATCTTCTATATCCCAAAATCTCCATTTATTATTTGAAACACCATAAAATATTTCAAACTCCACATTGTGAATTATACTTTTTTCTACCAATTGAGAAATATCTCTATGTGATAACCATGTAGCAAAATGCCTAATCGAAGTTGAAGGATCATCTGAATTCAGGACAGTTCCTATTCTTAAATTTACAGATTTTATGTTAAAAGTTTCATAATAGTATCTACCTATAGCTTCTCCATATGTTTTTGAAACACCATAATATGAATCTGGTCTAATAGGGACATTCTTATCTATTTTTTTTATATTTTTTGAATCTAGTCCTTTATATTTTCCTTCTACTATTTCTTTATAAGGACTGTCATTTTCAAATAAACCTACTGCATGATTTGAACTTGCAAAAATAACTTTTTTTACACCATTTATTTTTGCCGCTTCATAAATATTTCTTGTAGATTCAATGTTATTTTTTAGAACTAGCTCCCAATCTGAATCAACATTAATTACGGCACCTAGATGAATAATTGTATCTGCGGATTTAGACGCGATTTTTACATCTTCTAAAACATTCATATTTCCAATGATAGTATCTTGTGAATGATTTGTAGGTTTTTTTATATCGAGATTAATTAAATTATATTTTTCTTTTAGATGATTATTTAAAAGGCTTCCTATTAACCCTGATCCCCCTGTTATTAGAATTTTATTCATGTATAGTCCTCAATAATAAAGTTTTGAAAGTATAACAATTATCTTCACTGAACATATTATAGCTAAGGAGTTAAAAGTTTAATTAATCATGAGAACTAAATTTGCATTAATAGGATGTGGAGGAATGGGCTTTAGGCATTTGTTGGGTTACATTGAATATCTAAGGCATGATAAAAATCTTGATCTAGTAGCTTTGGTTGATTTTAATGAAAAATCTTCTTCTTTCTTATCTGATCAATACTATGAATACACTGGTAAGAGATTAGATATATTTAAAAATTACAATGAATTAATTACTTCCAACATTTCATTAGATTCTGTAGATATCGCTACTACAAATGATACTCATCATGAAATTTCCTCATGGGCAATGAAGCAAGGCCTTCATGTTATGTGTGAAAAACCTGTAGCTTTATCTATAAAACTTGCAAATGAATTAATTGATATTCAAAATAAATCAGGAAAAAAATTTGCTGTTTTTGAAAATTTTAGAAGAGATCCAATAAATAGGTTTACTAAATTTATAATAGATTCTGAGAAATTTGGAGAAGTATTATATGCATATGATTTTGAATCCTCTTTTTCTCATGGAAAAGTAATGCATGGTACAGGGTGGAGAGCAAAAAAAAATAAGGGAGGAGGAATTGTATTAGATGCAGGGATTCATAATGCAGATCTTTTATTGTATTTTTTAGGTCCAGTAAAGTTTGTTAATGGGCAATCCAAAATTTTACTTCCACAAAGAAAGCTTATAACAATGGAAGAGAGTAATCATAATCTTAAAAAATTTTATGGTCATAGGATTGAAGACTATGAATCAAGCATTTCTATTAATCAAGATGCTGTAGACACTGTAATCTGTTCTATAGTTTTTGAATCAGGAGCACTAGGCTCAGTTCTAATATCTGATGCAATACCAAACTTAAAATTTAATGAATCCTGGATTTATGGTTCAAAAATGAGTCTTAAGAGATCTAACTCAAGATCTGGTAAGCTTATTTCTTTAAGGATAAATGAAAAAAACTATGAAGGTGAAAAATTATTTGATCTCTTCCCTAACTTTGAGTTAGATTTATCAACTCAGCAAGTCTTTGGTAATTTTGATTACTCAGGTTTTGATATCTCTTTTGAAGATTATGACAAAAAGTTAATAGCTTTAGAATATTTAGATTTTATTAATTCTATAAAGATTGATTCAAATCCAGAGGTAGGTATCATTGAAGGTATTTCATCATTGACATTAGCTTATTCTTTTATAGAATCAGGTTATGTTGAGGGACAAATTGACTTAAATAAATTTTCTAAAATTGCAGATCAAAAATATTTAGAATAATTATTATGAATCAAAATTAATAATTGATCTTCCTGCAATCCTTCCTTTTTCTAGATCATCGCAAGCTTCGTTTATATCATCTAATTTATATTCTTTTGTAATTAATTCGTCTAATGGTAATTTGCCATCTTCGTATAACCTTAAGTACATTGAAAAGTCTCTATCGGGATAAGTTGCTCCTAAAGATCCTCTAAATTGTCTCTGATGAAACATAAAATGACCAGGGTCAAGAGTCATTTCTTTTCCTGGCATTCCTACTAAAACTGCCATTCCTCCAATATTTTCAGCTCCCGAACCTCCTCCTCTAACACTAGGTAAAATTTGTTCATTAGTTATTCTCAACCCTACTGTATCAAATGAATAATCGCTTCCTCCCGAAGTGATCTCATGTATTGCTTCTATAGGATCTTGTTTACTTGAATTTATTAAATGAGTGGCACCAAATTTTTTTGCAAACTGTAATTTTTCATCAGAAATATCGACGGCAATAATAGGGTAGGCTTCTAATATCTTTGCCATAATTAAGGCAGACAATCCCACTCCCCCTACTCCAAAAATAGCCACTGAGTCTTCTGGTTTAACTTTTGCCGTATGCAATACTGCTCCAGCTCCAGTTAATACAGCACAACCTACTATTGAAGAGCTATATTTATTAGATTGCTTAGGTATCTTCACTACATATCCTCCTCTTACTAAGACATGTTCTCCCCAAGTATAAGTTGCTCCATTTAGAGGAGCTTCATTATAAGTTACTCCAGTATGAGGAAAAGTAGGTCTTCCTTTAATAGGTGTTCTATTGACCCAAGTAACTATAGCAAGATCTCCTTCTTTTAGATGATCTACTTCAGATCCTTTTGCTATGACAGTACCTGTTCCTTCATGACCAAGAAGGGAGGGAGTTGGTGAATCAGGATTGTGCATTTGATGAAGCTGACTATGGCAAATCCCACTCGAATGTAACTTCACAAGTACTTGATCTGGTCTAGGATCAGGAATTTGAACATTACCTACAGTTAATTTCTTCCCAAAATTGGTATGTATTGCAGCTTTACTATCCATAAATTTACTCTATTTCTTGAAAGTTGGTATTAATCTACATTGTTTTCAAATAATATTCTATTTTGAAAGAATATAAAATTGATAAAATATAAATATGAAGAAATTTTTTTTATTCTTAATTTTTGTTGTATCAATCTTTATAAGCTGTGATCAAAGTAGTGATCTCAAAGATTTTGATTTAACATCACCCCTTACTATAAATCCATTACTAAATTTCAGTTTATTTTATAATGAACTCTCTCAATCAGAAAAAGATTGCTTGTCATCTAAATTTAATAATAATGAAGAAATGGTTAATTTTGTTTCTTCAGATTCTCTTCCTAATGAAGAAATGTCAGGATGTTTATCCAAAAATACCAATTTCAGGATAATTCAAGGGCTTCTTCTTTCAAATAATGTAGTACTAAGTATTGAAGAAAAACAATGTATCGAGGAAAAAATATCATCTGATGCCTTTGATTATCTAGGCAATACATTTGGAAAACCTATTTTTACCTATTCTTTATCCTCTTTATTTTGTTTGGAATCTTTGTCTCGTGAAAACTTTTCACTTAATTTTGAAAGTTTTATAGATAATGAACCTATCTTAAATGTTTTACCGAAAGATTTAGATTCTTTAGAATGCATTGCTCTTAAAACAGATAATAATATAATAATGGAATCATTAGACTCAATTTATCTAAATTCAGGAAGCTTCCCTGTTCAAATTTTATCCTTAATGCCATATTTGGTTGAATGTACAGATATACCTCAAGAATTATCATCTTCTGGTTTAGATAAAAATTCTTCAATATGTTTATCTGATAAATTGGCAATAAATTTCTCAGGTTTAGGGGATAATTTTTTATTGGAAATTCCTAAAATTATTAAGGATATAGAAGAATGTGGAATAAATTCAGAAAAATTATTAGCTTATTTCGAACTAGATTTTGTTGATCCTGAACAGTCATTAGATATCCCTCAAGAATTAGAAGATCAAGTATTAGGAGATGAACGATTTTTATGTTTATCTGAAACTTTGGAATTAAGCGATGTTCTAGAATTTCTTCTGACTGGAATTTTATCTGAAAAAATAATAAATTCCGCTTCTCAATGTGGAATAAGTGAAGAAGAAATTCAGGAATTAGATATATCTGAGTTATTAAGTTAATTGATAGTATAATAATTTTTATGAATATTGAGATTGATGAAAATTCTGATTTAGTTATTGGGGCTGATATTGGTGGCACAAATATCAGGGTAGCATTAATTGATTCTAATGGTAATTTATTAGAAAAAAAGAAAATAGAAAATGATCCCTCCTCTGAAATTGAGATTGCCGGTGAAAAACTTTCTAAGCTATGCCATGAAATTGCTAAAGGTATTCCAATAAAAGGAATAGCTTTTTCATCTGCTGGGCCTATTAATCAAATAACTGGAGAGTACTTAAATCCTCCTAATCTAAGTAATTGGAATAAAAAATCATTAATTCCTACTATTAAAAAATTTACAGGTATTACGTCTAAAGTTGGTCACGACGCTACACTAGCTGCTCTTGCAGAGACAAAATTTGGAAAAAAGAAAGGCACTAAAAATCTAATTTATATTACTGTTTCAACTGGTGTAGGAGCAGGTATTATTTCAAATGGTAATATGATTCAAGGCGAAAATTGGTTTGCTGGGGAAGTTGGGCATATAATTATAAACCCTGGTGGACCAGGATGTTCTTTAGGGTGTCTAGGATGTTTGGAAGGTAACATCTCAGGAACTGCTATTGCTTCAATAGCTCAATCGATGATAACAGATGGTCATAAAACAGATATCTTAAATGATAATAAAATAGAAGATATAAATTCAAAGTTAGTAATAGATTATTCTCAAAAAAATGATGTTTTCTCTAAAGTAATTGTGACTCAAGTTTTAGAGAACTTAGGGAGAGGCTTGGCTTCTATTTTAGCTACTCTTAATCCAGAGGTAATCATTTTAGGAGGTTCAGTAGCTGAAGCATTAAGTAAATTATATTGGGAAAAAATAATTTACGAGACATCAAAGTACTGTATCCCATTTTACCAATCTAATCCCCCAATACAAATGACCAGTTTAGGAGAAGATGCATCATTGTTAGGAGCATCAATTATTGCTAGAAATTAGTCATCAATATCTGGTTGCTCTATGGGCTTTTCATAATCCGAAAGAGACTTTATAGGATCATTGATATCTTCATCAATAGCATCTGGAGCAATAAATGATGTTCCATCTTCATTTAGTGATCCCCATCCTTCTATTTTTGCAGCATCATATTCATCAAAATCATCATCATTATATTCTTCTTCAGAATCATCTTTATTGGTTTGATTAGGATCCGATTCAAGTTCTTCAAATTTAATTAATTCTGCAATTTTATTTTTACTTAATTCGATAATTTCAGGTTCTGGTGAAAATCTTAATTTTTCAAGTATATCCTTAGAATAAGGTCCACCGATATTAAAAATAGCTTCTACCGCTGCTTTTTGGGTATCTAATTCTTCATCTTCCAAAAGATCCTTAATTTGGTCTAAATGTTCTTCATTACCTATTAGGCTTAAGGATATACAAGATTTTGATCTAATCTCATGATTATCATTTTCTAATAGATCTTCAATCAATGGTATCCATTTTATATTTCCATTATTACCCATAGAAATAATTGCAGTAATATTATCATCTAAGTTTTTGCTATTAAATTTATCAATTATTAGTTTATCTATTTCTTCGTTACTTAGGTGACTTATACTCATAAGCATATTATTTTGATCAGATTTAGATATTGAGTTTGAAATAAACTCAAGTCCAAATTTCATGAGCCTATTTGTTTCATTTATTCTATTATTCTTTGAGCTTAGAATTTCTATCCATTTTCCAAGTACCTTAATAGCTTGTAATTTTATATTACTGTCTTTTTCATCAGCTATGATTTTTCTTAATTTTCTAACAAGTGAAAAATCACTACTATTTTCTATATATTTAGTTACAAATAATCTTATTTTATTATTTTTATGATCGAGAAATCGTAATATTAATGTCTCAAAATCATAACCTTTATTTTTATTTTCAAAATCCTGAATATCTCCTAGAAAACCTAATATTTGATCGTCTGAGAGCTTTATAATTTCATCATAAGTTTTATCAAATATATCGAAATTTAGCTCTTTGTAATTTATTTTTTTCATCAGTAAGAAATTTCTACATTCTGTGTTTGTAAGTATGGAAGAGACATAGAACCATACACATCTTCTTTTTCTATACTAATTTCTTCAACATTTTTTAGTGCTTCAAAAGAATTGCCTGAAATCATTGTATTCTTAACTCTACCTACGATTTCACCTTTCTCAATTTTATAACCTAATGATATATTTGCACTAAAGTTACCTGATAATTCATTTCCTTGTCCAGCACCAAGCAAATTATCCACAAGAACTCCATCTTCAATCTCTGAAATCATTGAATTTATTTTCTTTTGACCCTTTTTCATTACAATATTTGATGTTGTTGGAGTGGGGCTTGAATGAATAGATCTACCTGCAGAGCCTGTGGTATCTTTTGAAGATTCATTTCCAGTTTTTAGATCATATAATCCATTTATAAATACACCATTATTAATTAATATATTTTTTTTAGTTGCTACTCCTTCATCATCATGATTTCTTGAAGCAGGTGAAAAATCAATATGAGGATTATCGGTAAGTGTGATTTTCTCGTCAAATAATTGAATACCTTCCTTGCCACAAAGAGAAGATAAATTTTTAGAAAGATTTGTTCCGCTAAAGGACACTAATAGTGGAGATAATAAAGTTTGATATAGTCCATGAGGTGTAAATATTACTGGACAACCTTTCTTAGGAGTACTCTTAAGAACTTGAGCAATAGCTAATTCTTCGCACAATTTTGATACCATTAGATCTATTTCTTCTTTAGAAATATCCTTAACAGAGTTTTTATACTTATAGATATTTAGCATATCGTTCCCATTTATAATTTGTGAAGAAATATAAAAACTTATAAAACTTTCTTTTTTGCCAACGTCTAATTTTGAAGAATTAATTATTTTACCTGTTCCTTCTGCAATTGAAAAACCTCCATCGCAAAGAGAGTTTGGGAAAAGTTTATTAATTTTTTTTATCTCTTTACTTAATACTTCTATTAGATATTCATTTTGATAAGAATTAACATTATCATCGTATAAAATTGTATTCCTGTATTCATCTTGTTCGGGGAATTTTATATTTATTGGGATTGGATATTCAGATAGTTCCTTGAAGTTAGAAATAAAACTTTCTGAGTCATAATTAGAAGAAGATGAAAAGGTTATGTTATTATTCTTTATTCCCCTTGCTGCAAAACCTTGAGATTGATTCGATGATACTTCTTTTAGATTATTTGATTCAAAGGATATACTTCTTAAATTACTGCTTTCTTCGTATATTTCGTATTGATCAAAATTGTTATTTAAATATTTCTTTATTTTTTCTAAATTATCCATTAGAAACCAAGCACTTATTAATTCTTATATGAGGAGAACCATTTGAAACAGGTAAAGGCATTTGGCCTCCTTTACCACATCCTCCACCTTGATTTATTTTTATGTCATCTGCAATACCATTAATATTCTTAAGAGTAGTGAATAAATTACCTGATAACTTCACAGGCCTGTAGGTTTCTTTTACTTCTCCGTTTTCAATTTTATATGTTTCAGCAGATGAGAATGTAAACATTTCATGTTCAGTCATACCTCCATACCAATTCTTTACATAAAGACCATCTTTAGTATCAGCAATAATATCTTCTTTTTTATCTTTTCCATTCTCTATTATTGTATTTGTCATTCTAACTATTGGAGGGAAAGCAAATGAAATAGCTCTAGCATTTCCAGTAGGATTTTCTGACATCTTGCTTGCAGTTTCATTGGAGTGAAGCCTACCAGTTAGTATTCCTTCTCTTATTAATGCAGTTTTTGTGGCAGGTGTTCCTTCATCATCATATTCATAAGACCCTCTAAGCTCAGGAATTTTTGCCCCATCAGTAATATTTAGATCTTTATTACCAAATTTAGTTCCCAGTTTTAATATTTCTTTTAATCTATCATTCTCATATACATTATCGGCTTCAGATAAATGTCCAAAAGCTTCATGTACAAAAACTCCTGCTAGAATTTGATCTAAAACAACAGTAGTTTCCTTTCCATCTACTTTGGGGGCACTGATTAGTTCCCTTGCTTTTTTAGTACACTCTAATATTTCAGAATCTAAATTTTCTACTATTTCAAAATCTCCTAGTGATCCAATTGAGAAACCAGACTGAAGCATTTCGTTACCATCTGAACTATAAGCAGCTATTCTCAGAATAACGTGAATAAAATTTTGTTCTATATTATTACCTTTACTATCTGCAAAGATAACCTTTCTATCTGTATCAGAATAAATAATGTCACAATTTTCGATATCTTTTTGGCTTAACATTAAATCTTTATAATGATCTAGAATCCTAATTTTTTCATCTAGATTGATTTTTCTAGGATCTTTTTTTATTATTGGTTTGACTGTAGTTTCTATAGGGTTACCTTTTTCTATTGCAAAAGTTTCGTTAGAATTATATTTTGCCAAATTAATAGTTTCCTTCATTTTCAAGGGAGCTTGATAAATGTCATTGAAGCTACTGAAACCCCACCCACCATTAGCCATTGCACGAACTGAACCTCCTAATCTAGAATTTATTGAAATATTTTCTCTTTCTTTTCCGTTATAGGTTATTCTTGATGATATATTTTCCTCTAATCTGATTTCTTTGTAATCACCAAAATCTAATTTGATAGAGTCATTTATTAGGTTTCTATAATTCTTATCCATATGATCATCCAACCTTTGTCATAAGATTAATTTCATTATTTTTTATCCATTCGATAGAACTTATTTTCTTTTCTTTTTCAGTTTTCATTCTTCCAATAATTAGTTTCTTATCATTAATTCCTATACTTACTTCTTTTTCAGAAAAAAATAACTCACGATTATTTATTTTCAGATTATTTTTTAGAAGTTTACAGTCATATAAAAATACTTTTTTTGAATTTATTAACGTCCACGCACCTGGTTGAGGATCACAACCTCTAATTAGATTATAAATATTTTCAGCACTTTCATCCCATTTTATTTCTTTTTGTGAGCACCAAGTTTCATATGTGGAATCTAATTCATTTTGATTTATTTTTGGGGCTTTCTTTAGAATAATCAAATTTATTGACTCAATCATAGTTTCTACCCCAATTGGATATAATTTATTAAAATATAAGCTTCCAGTAGTATCATCATCATCTATAATTACTTCTTTTTGGATAAGAATAGGTCCTGTGTCTAATCCTTCATCTGGCCAAAATATAGTAATTCCTGTTTTCTTATCACCATTAATGATTGCCCAATTTATTGATGAAGGGCCTCTGTGTAAGGGTAATAAAGAAGGATGATATTGAATAGTCCCCAACTTGGGGTTATTGATAATTTCCAATGGTACAATATCTGTTACGTATGCCATAACAAGTAAATCTACTTGATATTTTTTAAAATTTTCTATTGATTCTTTATCTCTTAGTCGTGATGTATTATGGACATTCAAATTGTTTTCCATTGCAAACTTGTAGAGTTCATCTTTTTTATTATCAGGAGTAAAAATGGAAGCTATTTCTGCACCTTCCATTTTTTTTATTTCTTTAGTAACACTCTTTCCAAACCCAGATTGTCCAATAATAGAAATTCTAATCATTAAAGTAAACCATCCTATTATATTGTCTTATATTTTCAAAAGCTTCTACTATTGCGAACTCATTAACTTTTGATTTATTTTTTCTAGCATCTGCAAGATGCTCCATTAGAAAATAAGCTTCAGCTTCACTTAGTTTTTGATACTCACCATGTCTCTTAAGAGTTTCATAGGTTACTCCTAATTCTACTAATATTTTATAGGACATTATTAATTTGATTATTGACTTTGGATGAAATAAATTCTCCTCTATGTTTTCTGGTTCAGATATTAATTTTTGGGATATTAATTCCTCGTAGAAGAATTTTGTTATGTTAGTGATACTAAATATCTCTTCTACTGTGAATTTCTCTTTGATTTCGGTTGATATGGAATTAATTCTTTTTTTGATAAGTTTTAGAGGGAATCCTTCATTCTTTAAACTCTTAATTTCCTTTATTTTTTCTATATGATTTTCACTAAAAACTGATCTTGTTTTTGATATTTTTTTAGGAGATTCTAATATCTTAGATCTTACATAATAATTAATTGCGGAAGAAGAGACTCCGGTAATCTTAGATATTTCACCGATAGAATATTCTGAATTATTTTTTTTCATAAAATAAATTTTACAATATTATTTTTTTCTAGAAACTAAAACTAATAAGCTGGGAAGCACAAAAACTGAGGAAATTAGGGCTAAAAGAATCATAATTGCTGTTATTTGACCAAAGCTTGCAAAAAGAGGCATTGGAGCCATCCCCATAATTGCAAAGCCAGCCATACTTGAAAGAGCCGATCCTAGTAAAGCTATTCCTGTGCCATTTAATGTTTTTCTCAAGGCAACCTCTTTGCTATTATTTCTAATTTCTTCTCTAAATCTTTGAGTAATATGAATTGAAAAATCTATTCCCACACCAATTGAAATTGCACCTATTGTTGCAGTTACAAAATTTAATGAGTACCCTCCAATATACATAATTCCATATAACCAACTCACTACTAATCCAATTGGTAAAGTTGTTATAAATGCGTACTTAATTGATCTAAAGGTTACAAATAAGACTATAAAAGAAGCTAAGGCCGCTAAAGGAATAGATCTAAACAATGCATTAGTTCCACTTGAAAGTTCAACATCTCTTACAAATGGAGATCCTGTAATTCCAAATTCAGAAAAATAATCTTTATTCTTCAAAATATCTAATTCTTTTTCTATTTCATTTCTGGCTAGGGTAGTTACTCCTTGGCTTGCAGAATCAGGAATTCCAACTCTCAATACAGTGGAAAAATCATTTTCTGATTTTATTAATGCAAACTTAATTCTATTTGGTGAAAAAATTGTTTCTTGGCTATCTGTCAGTAAACCATTATCAATCAATTGATTAAAATACTCTTTTATTTTTGATTGATCGGTAGTGTCTATTACTCCAAATTCTAGAAGGGATAAAATATTAGGTTCAATTAATAAAAGGTTTCCTTTAGTATCATGAGCCAAAAAATCTTTTTTATCTAAATTATTTACCAGTTTTCTAATGTCACTAATTGCCTCTGGTTTATCTAGAGAACCTTTTATGTATATTAATCCTATTTCTCCTGTAGTATCTCCTAAATGATAATCCAATTTATCTAATCCTTTTACAAAATCAGATTGTGGGTTAAAAAAATCTGCCACTTCAAAGGAAGCTTCTAGCTTGAATGCTAAAAATGTTGTATAAATTGTAATCAACGAAAAGAAGAGTACTGTAATTATCGGCTTTCCGCTGAAAAAAAGTATAATTGAACTAAAATAAGATTCAAATTTTTCAAAAAAACTTATTCTTAATTGTGGATTTTTATTTTTTGGCCTTTCTCCTCTTACGAAATATATAGGTGTAATCAAAAATAATAATATATTTATCACTGCTAACAAAACACCTAATATTGGAGATAAAAGTAAAAATACAATCACTGACCCTCCTGCAGTTCCTGCTGAACCTAGAGATAAGAATAATCTAAACAATTTGTTACTAAAAATATTACTTTTATTGTCTAAAGATTCTATTCTAGACAGTAGAAATGGTGCATAAATTCCAAGTACTATATACGCGGCAAAAGTTGCTACTCCTGCTGCAAGTCCAAAATGAACTATTGATTCTATACCTGCTGTAATATTTGATAAAAAAGCAATTGCATCACTTATAAACGCCAGAGTTAGTGCTGCCCCAACCCCTGTGAATGCTATTATAAATTTTCTATCGAAAGATATATTATTATTTTTTTCTTCTTGATATCTTCTTATAGCGTGAACTCCGAAGTCAACTCCAAGTGAAATCATGGCGATTGGAACTATCATGTCAGCAACTAAGCCCCCTTTGAGACCTAGTAAATAAGAAAATCCTTTTAGCCATATCATTAATATAGAAAGACCTATGCCTATCAAAACTACTGCCCAGTAAGATCTAAGAGAAAAGCCAACTACTGCAATAGCAGCAATTACTGTTAGTGTTATGAATAAAGCAGATGAAAATCCTTGTCTTTCTCCTTCTAAATTGACATCAATTGCTACTCCCCAAACATTTAGTTGAGGTAGTTCTTTTTTTAGTAATTCAAGTACTTTTGTATTAAATTTTTCTTTATCAATAGTAGCTTTATCTCCAGATAGAGCTACTCTTTGAGATCCTCCTCCTAAAGATTCATTGTCAGCTAAAACAGCAATAGTTATTGCTGGAGAAGTCCACCAGTCTATTTCTTTTCCGTTTATGTTTCTTTTTGAGATACTAGAGTGAACACTTATGTTTCTTCCTACTTCAGTGAAGTCATCATTACCTAAAATTACAGAAAGAACTTCTTTCACTTCTTCATTACTTGCTTCACTCAATGGCTTATTGAAATTTGGATTATTGTTCAAAATTTCATTTACTATATCAGCAATAGTTAGTAATCCATTCACACTAGTGCCAGTCTCAGAATCAATGTAAGAGAATAAATGTTCCTTTGGAGATATAGTTTCGGGAGAAAGTTTTTTATTAATATCTTCCTTTCTTAGTTTATTTTCTGCCAGATATATGCTTAATAAGTTATCTTTGGAAAGAATATCATCTCCATTTTTACTTTCTAAAATAAAAAAAGCAAAATGTGCCTCATCTGAAAATTCAAGTGAAATCTTTTTATCTAGATCTATAATTGGATCATTGGGAGATGTTGAAGCATCTCCTCTATAGGGTATAAACAAGTATGATAGAATTAGTCCAATTGTAGTAAAAATGAATAACAAAAATATTTTTGTCGGATTTTCTACAAAGAATTTAGATATGCTTTCATAAATATTCATAAGCCTATTCTAAGTATACTCTAGGAATAATTTAGATAAATTACTAAAATGTTAATTATATTGTCATGAAAAAATTACCAAAAATTTATTATGGGTGGTTAATAGTTATTGCCCTTTTTTTATCTATGGCACTTGGCATTGGCACTAGACAAGGATTTGGAATTTTTGTAGATTTATGGGAGTCAGAATGGGAAACTAATGTATCATCAATAAGCTTAGCTGCAAGTATTGGGTGGTTAGTTAATGGCTTGGCTGCTCCCATTATTGGTCAATTGTCCGATAAATATGGCCCTAAAATTATTCTTATATTTTCAGCCATAATAATATCTTTGTCTTCTATTTTAGTAGCAACATCATTTAATGTGATAACTTTATCTATTTATTATGGATTTCTTATTTCATTTGCAACAGCTACTGGAGGTCCAGTAGGAATCCTTTTATCAAAATGGTTTGCAAAAAAAAGAGGAGTTGCTATGGGTGCAGTAATGGCAGGAGGATCTATAGGAAGTTTATTTTTCATACCATTATTAACTTTTATAACTCTAAACTATAGTTGGCAATTAGCATGGATCATAATGGGGCTATTTGGATTAATTTTTGTAGTTCCATTATTTATTATTATTCTTAAGAATGATCCAAGAGAGTTAGATAATGAAATATTAATATCAGATAACTTAGATTCAGACTTAGACGAAAATGGTCCACTATGGGTGGATAATTGGTCTGCAGCATATAATTCAAAACCAATGTGGCAACTTTCTATAGGATATTTTGTTTGTGGCATTACCACAGCATCTATTTCTGTTCATTTTATAAACTGGGCAATTTCTGAAAATATATCTGCTTCAGAAGCAGCATTCTCTTTTGGAGTTTTAAGCGCGGTTAATGGAATTTCTGTATTTTGTTCTGGATATTTTTCAGATATGTTTCAAAGAAGATATATTTTATCGATGGTGTACTTTGTTAGAGGCTTAGCTTTCTTATGTTTATTGCTACTTTCTGGACAAATTGCATTGTGGGCTTTTGCCATCATAGGAGGAATGTCTTGGTTAGCTACTGTTCCATTAACTACTGCATTAACATCTGAAATTTATGGTTACAAAAAGTTAGGCTCATTAGTAGGACTAATAAATATGTCTCATCAAATAGGAGGAGCTGGATCTGTTATTTTATTTGGAATGGCTTATGATTATTACGGCGATTATGATTTAGGCCTTTGGGTGGGAGTAATTTCATTAATAATAGCAACGATTGCATCGTTTACTATAAGAGAAAAGAAGTTTTCTTCTAGATTCTATAATAAAATTTCTGAGAACATCGTCTAATGTTTTTAGAAATTAAGGAGCAACAATCTATTAGGAATCATCATGGTGATTCTATTAATCCTGAATTTGCAGAGTGGGTAGTGGATTTTATTTCAAGCTTTTCCAATAACTTTTGGATATCAGTATTTACAATTGGATTCTTAATTATTTTTATTTTATTTATATCCATTTTGGTGATTTCAAAAAAAATAGGCAGTAAAAATAGACTATGAATCTTTTTTACTTTTTGAAATTACTCTAATCAATCTTCTTAATGTTATAGTCCAACCAATTAATGCACTTAATGCTATGGAAAGCGGTTCTCCAGGTACCCCTTTTCTCCAGTCTTCAACCTCTTTTATTGAATCAAACAAAATAAATTTATATAGTTCTTCAATTGATCCAACAAGGGCAACGATAGTTATTAAGCCAAAAAATATTGTACCGGCAAATACCAGCATCTTGAAAATTATATCTGTAGATGGATCTTGTTTCATATTAGATTCATTTTTAGATTGCAATCTTGCATGAACTAGAAAAATTATTCCACTTATTATTGCAGTCGTTATTCCTGTAAATAAGCTAGCTTCAACACTTCCATTAAACATCTGAACCATTGTTTCACTATCGTTTGAGCTATAAGATTCTATTTGAAAGCTAAAGCTATTTCCAAAAACTGTTGCAAATATTCCTTGGAGAATCCTAGAAATTCCTGCTAAGCAAAAAACCCCTCCTGAAATTAATCTCACAAAATAGAAATAGCCATTTAATGAGATATCGAAACTAATCTTAACTCCAGTGTTTTTAAAAGCATAACCAATTAAGAAAATTATTCCACTTACTATTAATATTGCAAAAAGAATCCCTATTGCAACTCCAATAAAATCAAACATTTATCCTCCATTTAATTGAGTTATGTTATCGAAAGTTTATACTAAGAGGTAATTAATTTGAATTGAGATATAATTGTTTTTATTATAGTTTAAGATGGCTAATGAAAAAAAATATTAAAGTTTTAGAAGATAAAAACAGGGTTATTGATCCTTGGGAAGACTACATAAATCATAATTATGAAAATTTGAGTACCTTTCAAAAAATTCTAAGACCCATAATAATATTTTCTATTGCAACTTTTGTATTAATTTTTATAATAGGTTTCCTTTTAGTTAAAACTGGTCAATGGTGAGCAAATCATAGATATCTTAACTCTGAATATAATAATTTTTCTTTTTAGTGCCTTAGCTACGGTAGTATTTGGATCATATTTAGCGAAATATGGCGATGTATTGGCTTCTATTACTGGATTAGGAAGATTATTCGTTGGAAGTATACTTGTAGCTTTGGCTACTTCTTTACCTGAACTTTCTGCTAATATTTCTGCTGTATTACTTGATCCACCAAATCCGGCACTTGCCTTAGGAGATATTTTAGGATCAAATATGGTAAATATGCTAATATTCGGTGCAGTAGCTCTATTTTTTGGTGGTAAAACGGTTATTGATCAAATTTCTAGCAGTCAAATTTACTTGGCATCTTTATCAATTTTTATGACTATAATTGTTCTTATTGTTGCATTTATTAACTTTTCTTACTCATTTTTCAATATTGGATTATCCTCACTTATAATTATTGTCTTTTATGTAATAGGATTAAGGGTTACTTACAGTTTGAAACCGCAAGAAGAAGATGAAGAAGATGATTCTGGAATTTCTACTATGAAAGCTTGGACTTACTTTATTTTGATTTCAATTGGAGTTATATTCTCAGGATATTTCCTGGCTTATAGTGTAGATAACATATCTCATGAAACAGGAGTTGCCTCAAGTACACTTGGAATAATTGTTTCTTCACTAGTTACATCAATGCCTGAAGCATCATCTTTTATCGCCTCAGTTAGACTAAAGGCTGCGGATCTAGGCGTTGCTGGATTATTTGGCAGTTGTGTATTTAATGTAACTATAATTTTCTATACAGATATATTCTATTCAGGAAATATTGTGCAACAGTTTGAAAATTCTCACATCATAGCTACTATCACTGGATTATTACTTATTTCTTTAGCAGGTCTTGCAGTTTTCCTCAAATCAAGAGCTAAGGGTCTGATAATAAACTCTACACTTTTTTCTATAGTTTTGGTTTATGCAATTGGAATAATGCTAATAACTACTTAGATAGTAAAATCAATAATTCCTCTTCCATCTTTTCCAGATTCTAAGTCTTCATAAGCTTCATTGATTTTTTCAAGGGGATATTTTCTTTCTATAACTGAATTTATGTCAATTTTTCCTGATCTGTAAAAATCAATTATTCTTTCAAAGGTAACATGAGGGGATACAGAGCCATAATATGATCCTAATAAAGTTTTATGATCCCTTACCAAGTCTACTAGATCAATATTTGCCTTCGCTCCAATAGGAGCTAATCCAATAAGAACTCCAGTTCCTCCTTTTTTTAATGATCCCATCATTTGTTCAGTTGTAATAGGGCTTCCAAATGCATCAAATCCAAAATCTACTCCTTGACCATTAGTTAGTTCTAAAATTTTATCAACAGCATTTTCATTTTTTGAATTTATAGTATGAGTAGCGCCAAATTTATAGCTAAACTCTAGTTTGCTATCCAAAATATCAACAGCTATAATTTTCGAGGAATTCATCAAACTTCCACCTAAGATACTATTAAGTCCTACTCCTCCTGTTCCAAAAACTGCAATAGTAGCTCCAGGGAAAATATCTTTTTGATTTATTACTCCACCAACACCTGTTGTTACAGAACAACCTATTAAGCATGCAACCTCTATTGGTACATCATCATCAATTTTATAACATGCATTTTCAGGAATAATTATTTCTTCTGCAAAGACACCTAATTTTGCCATTTGATGAATATCATTATTATCTTCATCAGTTAGTCTGAAGGTTCCATCATATTGTTTCGTACCAGTTAGCCTATTTGTGTCACATAAATTACCTAAGCCTGTTCTGCATGACACACAAGAGCCACAACTAGCAACAAAAGATAAAATACATCTATCTCCTTTGGTGACAGATTGAACATTTTCTCCTATATCTTCAACTATTCCTGCTCCTTCGTGACCAACTACTATAGGCATAGGAAAAGCTGTTTCCCCTTTCATAATATGGTGATCAGATGCACAAACTCCTGCAGCCAACATCTTAACTTTTACTTCATTACTTTTAGGAGATTCTTGATTTAGATCTTTGATAAGCATAGGCTTATTTGCTTCGTATAAAACTGCAGCTTTTACCATTAGTACTTCCTTATTTTTCTTTTATTTTCACGAAAATAAAACTTAAAATTGCAATAACTAAGAGTAATTCTACTATATTGAATGCAATATTATAAGATTGATATTTATCAAAAATAATTCCTGAAAAAATTGGTCCTATAATAATAGGTATTGCAATAGGAAAATTTAGAGCACCAAATATAGAGGAGTATCTCTTTAGACCAAATAATTCTGTTGTAACAGCAGGGCCTAGTACTCCCATGGCACCTATTCCAAAACCCATAAATGAAGATCCAATCCACAATAAGATTTCATTATTAGAAAGAACAAATTGAATACCTATCATTTGGAAAATTACAACAATTATAAAAATAAATCTAGAAGGTATATAGTCACTTAAATAACCACTTATAAGCTTACTTAGAACAGCAAAAATTCCAAAAGCAGACATCATAGATGATGCTAATGTTGTACTTATTCCTTGTGAAACAAAATGTGGCACTAATTGAATAACTACGGTTGTTCTAGCAAATTGTTGTAATGTTAATCCAATAGCTAAAAACCAAAAAGCATTTGTTTTCATAGCTTCTGATAATTCAAAATCAGATTTATTATTTACAGATTTATATTTACTCGAAGATTTATCAGAAAAATCTAAATTTTTATCATCTCTTATAAATATTATTACAAGAATTAAGACTATAAAGGTTGAAGCTCCTAGAACATAAAAGGCAGATCGCCATCCTGAAGAAAGAATTAGGAAAGTTGCTATTGGAACAGAAATAACCGCTGAAAAATTATTTCCAGCCATAGTAAATCCAATCATTCTACCTCGAATTTTAGGGAACCAAAGTCCCATTAGTTTTCCAAGCGGAAGTTGAGTTGCACCAGGTATCCCGACATAAAGCAAAATACTAGATAAATAAAGTTGCCATAATTCGTTCATTGAACCTCTTATAAAGAATCCAATGCTGATTATTAGTAGAGAATAAGCCATGATTTTCATAGATCCAAATCTATCCAAAAATCTACCTGCAAAAGGAGCAATAAAAGAACTAGCTATTCCTAGAGAAAGAGATAAATTTATTTCTGTTCTTGACCATCCAAATTCTTCTTCTAGAGGAATAACAAATGCTTGAAAAGCATATTGAATCAAACCTATTGAAGTACCTACTGATAGAAATGTTGTGGTTGCAATATACCATCTTCTATACTGTGGTTTGAGTATCGATAGACTCATTCTCTTAGGATTAGATCTTCTTTGATTGTCACACCTAATCCAGGCTTATCAGGGACCTCAATCTTTCCGTCTATAACGTCTAATTTTTCATTAAAAATATAAAATTTATTCTTGTAGCTACTAAGCGGAGGGTCGTTTAGCATTTCACAAAAGGGAGCATTCTCCCAACTTGATAGTAAGTGCATATGAGCGACAACTCCTATATCTCCGCCTCCATGATGTGGAACAATTTCTTTATTTGATGTTAGAGATAACTCTCCAATTTCTATTAATGGGGTTATGCCGCCTAGAACCATAGATTCTGGTTGTAATACATCATATGTGTTTTTTTCTACCATGTGATAAAAGTCAGCAACAACTGTATTATTTTCTCCTCCAGCAATTTTTGTTTTATTCATTGCAACTAATTCTGATAATTCTTCGTAGTTAAATCTAGGTCTAGGTTCTTCTAACCAGTAGCAACCTAAATCACTCATAGCTTCGTTCATTTTTTTTGCTCTATCAAAATCCCAAATAACACCTGGTTGCCAAGGGTAGCTCGATTGTGCCTGGTTAGCATCTACTAGAATTTCAATTTCACCTGAAGTCTTCTCAACTATTTTTTCAATTGTCTCTATATCTTTATCTGCTTCATAATGATGAAGCCTAACTTTTATAACCTTCCATCCCTCTTGTTGAATAGATTTTGCCATTTCAGCTCTTTCATCTGGTTCTGATAAAATAACAAAGCTTGAATAGGGAATAAGATAATCTTTTTTTCTTCCTAGAATATTTGAAATAGATTTATTCTCTATTTTGCCCTTTAAATCCCATAGGGCTATGTCTATACCAGCTAGTCCGTTATAAGGAATATTTCTACATTGATAGATTAGGTACTTAAAGTGGTCAATTACATCTACTGGATTTTTTCCCACTAAATATTCTTTTGCACTACTTAAAATACTTTTATCACATCCAGGTCCAATTCCAATGTCACCATTTTCTAATTCAATCTCAGTGAATTCGGTGCCACCAATTGTTGATTTAACAGTACTACCTGGACTCCAAGCTGGCTCTACATCGCCCAAATAATCTATTAATTTGGTTTTTGAAACTCTTAAGTCTTTAATTTTCATATTTTCCTCTGTACAAACCTTTTTTATATTGGATATGATAATTTTCAAATGTTATATAAATAACCAATAGTAAACTATACTCAAATGGGGCATAATCATGAAAATTAAATCAATTGAAGCCTTTGCCATAGACTTAAAGCCTAATATAAAAACTAAACCTCGAGTACCTAAGTCAAAAGACCCCTATGATACAAGAGGAATGGTAAGTCCAATGAACAGATATCCTGGTATTCCTAGATCTGAATGGAGTGCAGGATGGAAAAGAACAGCTTGTATTGTAAAAGGTGAAGATGGAACCTGGGGATTTGGTTTTACTCTTTATTCAGGAGTAACTGAATCAATAATCAATGATCACCTTGCAAAAATTCTTGTTGGAAAAGATTGTATGTCTACTGAAATGTTGTGGGACATAATGCAACAATCAACTATCCCCTATGGAACATCAGGGTTATCAAGTTTTGCTATTAGTGCAGTTGATAATGCAATTTGGGATCTTAAGGGAAAGGTTTTACAAAGGCCCGTTTATGAAATCATTGGAGGCCCACAAAAAGAAAAGATATTTTGTTATGCAAGTAATACGGAATTTAGTTATGGAACAAAAAATAGTATTGACTGGTTTTTAGAATTAGGATTTAAGGCAGTTAAGTTGTTCTTAAGGGAGGGACCAGAAAGTAATCTTGAGGGAATTAATAGGGCAGAAGCATTAGTTGCTTCTACAAGAGAACAAGTTGGAGACGATATTGAGATAGCAGTTGATGCATGGATGTCCTTAAATAATGAATATGCAGTTAGGCTTGCAGAGGCATTAAGGCCTTATAGAATTAAGTGGTTAGAGGACTATTTGAACCCTGAAAATCTTGATGGCTATCAAAACTTAAGAAATAGAATTCCTTGGCAAACTCTTGCTACTGGTGAACATTGGTATTCTATTTATCCTTTTGCAGTTGCTGCAAGCAAGGGAATAGTTGATATATTTCAGCCAGATCTTAATTGGGTTGGAGGAATAACAGCAGGAATAAAGATATGTCATATAGCAGAAGCTCATGGATTATCCGTTATTCCTCATGCAAGTACAAATTATCCTTATGGGCAACATCTTGCATTTTCTATGCCAGCTGTTCCATGGGCTGAAAGATCTGAAGGAGTTGCTCCTCCAGGGGTACCTTTAGAAGAGATGGTTTTGTTACCTGGAACACCTGTTATAAAAGATGGATATATAATTCCTTCTGATGCTCCTGGCTTTGGATTAGAAATAACAGAAGAGTGGTTAAGAGATAGAGCAGTATAAAAATAAATTTTAAAAAATTATGATATCTTTCTTAACTAACTTATTTATTTAAAAATAATTATGAAGGGTTAAAAATATGAATAAAATAAAAGAGAACTTAAGAGCTGGAAAAACAGTTGTTGGGACAGCTGGATCTCCATGGGTTGAGAATATGAGTATGTTGGCTGATACCGATTTAGACTTCATTCTTTTTGATAC